>Ga0307994_1000068_pt1 | contig 85974 bp, 90 predicted proteins | sample EllFjometagen261_FD_203171 | JGI IMG/M metagenome (GOLD analysis project Ga0307994, IMG submission 203171) | Marine microbial communities from Ellis Fjord, Antarctic Ocean - #261 | ecosystem: Environmental > Aquatic > Marine > Unclassified | place: Southern Ocean | collected 2014-11-02
AAAAGTCGCGACCTGATGGTCAGACAGCGCACCATGTTGATCAACGCGCTCCGCGGCCACCTAGCTGAATACGGGATCGTGACGGGTCTGGGCGCCGGCAGCGTAGTGGCTTCCCTGAAGGCGCTGCACGAAGAGCAGGACAGGTTTCCCGCACACGCGCGTTCGGCCCTTCATGTTATTGCCGCTCAGCTGAGGGCACTAGCGAGCGAGATCGATAGGTTTGAGGCTCAAATCCTCGATTGGCACCGTAACTACGAGACGAGCCGCAGGTTGGCCACGATCCCGGGGATTGGCCCGATCACAGCCTCAGCTATCGCGGCTGCGGTGCCCGACGCCTCTCTGTTCCGATCAGGCCATCAGTTCGCCGCCTGGCTTGGGCTCACACCTCGTGCGAACAGCTCGGGCGGCAAGGAGCGGCTCGGCGGAATAACCAAGCAGGCGATGGCTATCTTCGTCGGCTTCTGGTCATCGGTTCGACGTATCCCTTCGGTGAGGGCCGCCTTGCGCTGATTTGGTGACGTGCTGAGAAGGCATCGGTGCAAGCGCTGGTGCTTGCACCGGTGTTAGAGACGGTGCCATGGGTCAGGTGACGGTGATTTCGGGTGTTCAGCGTCGTCGACAGTGGTCGGATGAGCAGAAGCATGCGCTGGTGATGGCGATTTCGGCACCGGGCGCCAACGTCGCCAGGATTGCCCGTCTGGCTGATGTTCGACCTGGTCAGATCTATCGCTGGCGGCGGCAGCTCGAGCGGGCTGGCCACGGCTTTGCGCAGGTCCAGGTTCAGCCCGATCCTGATCCTGCGCCTGCTGCTGTTGCGGGAACCGCGATCATCGTGGAGTTTGAGCGTGCGATCGTGCGGATCCCGGCAGGCGCATCTCCAGGTCTGGCTGCGGCGGTACTGCGATCGGTCAAGCCGTGATCCCAGTTCCTTCCGGCGTTCGGATCTGGATTGCGACAGGACATACCGATATGCGGCGCGGCATGCGCAGCCTTGCCCTTCAGGTTCAGCAGAGCTTCGGGCGCGATCCGTTTGTCGGCGATCTGTAGATATTCCGGGGACGGCGCGGCGACCTATGCAAGGTGATCTGGCACGATGGCGTGGGCATGTCGCTGTATGCCAAGCGGCTCGAGCGAGGCAGGTTCATCTGGCCATCGGCAACCGACGGCGTCTTTGCGATTTCCGCGTCGCAACTTGCCTGCATGCTCGAGGGCATCGACTGGCGTAATCCGCAGGCAATATGGCGCCCGACAGTCGCCGGATAAGTGGCTGTCGACGCCCAAAAAGCTAGGGATTCCCAGCGTTTTGTGCTATGGTTTTGGCCATGGTGGATGCAAGCCTTGCAGAGATCCAGAGCCTTCGCGAGCAGCTTGCCGCCGCCCAGGAAGTTGCCGCTGAAGTGGCTCGCATCAAGGCGATCAACGCCGATCTGGAAGCTCGCAATGCCCTTCTCGAGCTGCAAAACGAGAAGATGCGCCGCGCCCTTTACGGACAACGCTCGGAACGCTCCCGCCAGCTGATCGACCAGATGGAGCTGGCCTTCGAGGAGTGCGAGGCCGCAGCCAGCGAGGACGAGGTCTTTGCAGCCCTGGCCGCCGCCTCAGCCAACGTCGCACCGTTCGAACGCAGGCGGCCCGCACGCAAGCCATTGCCCGATCATCTGCCTCGTGAACGCGTCGTTATTCCCGCGCCAGAGGCCTGCCCCTGCTGTGGTTCCGATCGCTTGTGCAAGCTGGGTGAGGATATCACCGAGACGCTCGAGGTCATCCCCCGCCAGTGGAAGGTGGTCCAGACCGTCAGGGAGAAGTTTTCGTGCCGGGATTGTGAGAAGATCACTCAGCCCCCGGCACCGTTCCATGTCACGCCGCGCGGACTGTTCGGTCCTGGTTTCCTCGCGATGCTGCTGTTCGAGAAGTTCGGAGCGCACCAACCGCTCAACCGCCAGCGCGATCGCTATGCCCGCGAAGGTGTCGAGCTCAGCCTTTCCACCCTGGCCGATCAGGTCGGAGCCTGCACTGCTGCGCTGATGCCGCTTCACTGCCTCATCGAAGCGCATGTCCTGGCCGCCGAGCGACTGCATGGCGACGACACGACGGTCCCGGTTTTGGCGAAGACCAAAACCGATACGGGCCGGATCTGGACTTATGTCCGTGACGATCAGCCATTTGGCGGACCAGCTCCACCTGCGGCGATCTTCCATTATTCCCGCGACAGGCGCGGCGAACATCCCGTCGGCCATCTGCGCAGTTGGACAGGTATTCTCCAGGCTGACGCCTATGCTGGATACAACGCGCTATTCCGCGCAGATCGGCCTCCGACGCCACTGACACGCGCGCTGTGCTGGAGCCATGCGCGTCGCTATTTCTTCGAGCTCGCGGATCTCGACACGCAGCTCAAAAAGCGCCGCAAGAAGGCTCCCGTCATCTCACCGATCGCCGTTGAGGCAGTCCGCAGGATCGATGCGATCTTCGATATCGAGCGCGCGATCAACGGCCGATCGGCAGACGAGCGGCTCGCCGCCCGGCAGGAACACAGCGCACCCCTTGTTGCCGGTCTCGAAGCATGGCTCCGCGACAACCGGACGAAGCTCTCCAAAAGCAGCCCCGTCGCCGAGCCCATCGACTATATCCTCAAGGCATGGCCTGCCTTTACCGCCTTCCTCCACGATGGCCGCATATGCTTGTCGAACAACGCAGCAGAACGGGCGCTCAGAGGTATCGCCCTGGGCAGAAAGTCATGGCTGTTTGCCGGATCTGATCGTGGCGGCCAGCGCACCGCCTTCATGCTCAGCCTGATCGCCACCGCAAAGCTCAACGATATCGATCCCCAGGCCTGGCTTGCCGATGTGCTCGGCCGTATCGCCGATATCCCGCAGCGCCAACTCGCCGACCTGCTCCCTTGGAACTGGCGACCCGCTCAGGTCCAGCGCCAGGCTGCCTGAACCGCGGTACTCACCGCAGGCTTACGGTTCGACTGCTGTTATGCGAATGATGCGCAAGAATCCGGCTCGCCAACCCGGGATGGCGGGCCTGCTCGAGCGCAAGCCTGCGAAGATCGCGACAGTGGCGCTGGCCAACAAGACAGCACGGATTGCCTGGGCAGTGATGACGCGGCAGGAGGTCTACGCCGCCGCCGCATAACGAGGTCTCCGTCACTCGATAATCGCGTGATGGGATGCGTTGGAGCAGCTTAGTAGTGATGACGAACCGGTCAGACCGGGGGTTGGTGAAACCCAAGGGGTCACAGCGCTTCGAGCGCGATGACGTGATTAGGGAGCCAGCCTGCGGACTTCATCAGGGCCAGCAGCCATTTGGTGCTGCGCGAACAGGCCGAACACATGGATGCACCCGACCGAGGTCACCAATGCCGAAAAGCTCTTGCGCCGCGGAGGTCGTCCACACATGGACCTACAACGACCACATCATTACACAGCTACGCTGGTGCGGAGGTCGTCCACGACATCACGTCAACCCTTTTCGACCAATCATAGTCACCGTGACCAACCCGATCTTGGTCTGTGAAGACGAGCAAGAAGCAGCGCGATGTGGTTCATCGTGAGTGAGGAACGACTCGGTCCCGAGGGAAAAATCGGCTAGCCGCAAGACGGTTGCGACAGGGTGCCAGTTGAACACCGCTGCTTCGTTTGCAGGGGCAGCTGGCCCCTGCTACAAACCGCGATCGGCGAGAGGGCACCCTTTTTCATTCACGATTATACAGATTGGCCGAAAAGAGCTCTGGCCTTGGCCAGAGGAAAGCAAAAGCTGTTGGTGGGCGTTGCCGAGGCTGGTCCATAAGTTTTGAGTTCCTCATCGAGCACGACATAGCCATTTTCTCGGAATATCTTGAACACCGCATCATGGGTCTGGTTAGTTTCGATCATGATGATCGGCCTATGCTCGCCGAGCACCTGCTGCATACCACGTACCACCATTTCTTCAGCGCCTTCGACATCGATCTTGATGAAATCCGGCTTAAGATTGTGCCGCGGCACAAAGCCGTCGAGGGTCACAGCCTGAACTGTCTCCACCGTCACCGATGGCGCCATGCCCGCGACCTTGGCATTGGCCTCAAGCCCGGCGAAATCCGAGATGAGTGAATTGTTCTGGCCCGACAGGTTTTCAGTGAAGAATTGTACCTCCCCCTCACTATCTGAAACAGCAAGCTCGTGTAGATGGATGTTGCTTTCCCGTGCAATATTCTGCTTGAGATAGACCAGATTGGCGAGGCCGGGCTCGAACACATGAACTTGACCGGTGCCACCAACTAGCTTTGAAAAATAAAGACTGATGTAGCCGATATGGCCGCCAACTTCCAGCACTGTCTGTCCCGGTGCGATCAGCTTGGCGAAAGTCTCCATCACATCTGCCTCACGGTTCTTGCCGTGATACCAATATCCCTTGTGGGTAAAGCTGTTCAATCGGAGCTTTTTCCCGTCGACCCAGTGGTGCCGGATAGAAAGATCAAAATTGGTGATCTTCAAAACTTTGAGAGCAAGGCTGCGCATTATCGAGCTTTCTTCATCCTAGGCGGTCTGTGCGCCCTACTATACAAAGCCTGCGGGCTGGCCAAGGGAAAATCGGAGATTTAGGCCGTCGACAGCAGCAAATGGGCGAGCGCCGCGACCGTGGGCGCGTTGAGATCCGGTTGCCCCTCTGCCCCAAACGCCGCATCGGGCGGGGCCTGGTGTATAGAGCCAGGACCGGGGTCGAGCCAGATCGATCGCCAGCCCAAGGCCCGGGGCGCGACAAAATCCTTACGACAATTGTCGCCGATATAGGTGGATTGCGCGGCGGGGTATTGCGACATTATCTGCCGAAAACCGTCCGGCGCGGGCTTGCTCGCTCCCACCTCCTCTGACACAAAGGCTGCGACATGCGCCAGGCCAAGCGCACGTAGCTTCAGCCGCTGGGTCACTGCGCGGCCATCGGTGAGAATACAGACATGGTCGCCGCGCTTGACCAGCGCCTCGATCAACAGAGCCATGCCCGGGCGCAGGCTAATGTCTGGAGCATGCAGCCGATAATGCCACAACAGGCTCTCGCGCGCGGTTAGCGGCAGCTTCGCCGATGCACAGGCCAGTCCGATAAAGTCCGCCGGACAGCCCAGCAGCGCATCGGTGAGGTCGATCTTATAAAGATCGGCGATCAGCCTCGCGACTGCCCGCTTGCCCGAGCGAACATAGTCCTGCTCAAGATACAGCGTGTCGTCCAGATCAAAGACGATGGTCTGCGGCGGCTCACGCACCGCCATGATCAGTGACCAGAACCTTGGCGTCATATCGTAGCATTAGCAGATTGGTGCGCCACGAATCGAACCGAACGGGCCGCTTGCCCAAGAAATATTCATCCACAAGCCAGCCGGGAAAATCGGCACCGGCGGCATAGCTCAGCGGAAATCCGCCGCCGAAACGGGGATTGATCTCGATCGCATAGCATCGTTCTGCTTGATGATCGGCAAAGACCTGAAGCGTGAGGCAGCCGATGGCCCCGTCGATCCGGCTGAGCCGCGAATCGAGATATTCATAGATCCAGCCGCGGCGGGTGCAGCCCTTGCTGACCTCACCAGCCCGCGTTTCGATCCGCTCGCGCGGCACAATCGACTGAACCATGCCCTCGCGGTCACAATACAGGTCGATGGTGAACTCGACCCATTCGGGTGCGGCCAGTTCCATATACATACGGTCTGACTCAGCTCGCATAGCCTCATCAAGCTGGCCAGCATGGTCGAGCTGCAGCGCGCCGATGCTGCTGCTGCCCCCCGCAGGCTTGGTAAAACACGGATAGCTGAGCTGATCGGGATCGAGAATCTTCAGAGATTCAAGGCCAATCCGGTCATACAGGTGAGGCGTCTCGCGCTTGTCGCGGCATAGCCTGACAAGCTCTTCGTCGCTGACGATCAGGGCGATGCCGTGTTCGCAAAAGCGACGTTTGAGCCTCGCGAGAACCAGGAGTTCGGTATCAATCGTCGGCACCACCATGCCAATGCCCAGTGACTGGCACAGCGCGAGCAACGCAGCGGGATACGCGTCCGAGGTGACGCGCGGCAGGCTGTACGGCGATTGCGCCGCGATACAGGCCGATGACAGGTGAGGATTGAGGTCTGCACAATACACGCGCCCGCTTTGCACGCGCGCACTGAGGGACTGTTGCAGCGCCTGATACAATTCCACGCGGCGGCCCGCCGATGTCAGCAGGATATGTTGATGCTCACCCATTAGCCGTGCTCCCGATCCTGCTGCTCGCACTTCTGAGTGCCCATGAATTCGGGCATCGTTGAATGACCAGCGGCAGAAATGCCGCGCCTTGCCAGCACCGAAGGAATTGTCAGCACCAGGATTTTCAGGTCCAGCCAAGTCGAATGGTGATCAACATACCAGCAATCCAGCAAAAATTTTTCATCCCAGCCTAGGCTGTTGCGTCCCTTAATCTGCGCCCAGCCTGTGAGCCCCGGCTTGACTTGATAGCGGCGCAGCTGTTCGGGGGTATAGCGATTCATATAGCGCATCAGCAACGGCCGCGGCCCGACAAGGCTCATTTCACCCCTCACGATGCTCCATAGCTCGGGCAGTTCATCAAGGCTGCTCGCACGAAGGAACCGGCCAAGGCGGCCAAGGCGGACATCGTCGGGCAGCAACTGCCCTTGGGCATCGGTGGCATTCGACATCGTCCGGAATTTGAGCATCTGGAATGGACGGCCGTGCAAGCCTGGACGCTCTTGCCGGAAGAGCACTGGCAGCCCCATGTTCAGCGCGATCACCACCGAGACAATCAACATGACGGGTGACAATAGCGCCAGTGCGGTCCCAGCAACCACGAGGTCGATTAGCCGTTTGACACGCGGAGCGGAATAGTTTGTGATGTTCATGGCGCAAAAATCGCCTATCCGTTCGAGCGGACCAAAGTGACCGACCTGAAAACTGCATCATAACCCACGCTGCGCCCGGCTGGCGCGCCCCGGACATTGAGCCAGAAGTAACGGCAACCGCCGTCCGTCAGTTCCACGGACTTGGCGGCAGCCGCGCGTTCAAAGTTCAGTACAGTGCTCCAGGCCTTGGACCCTTCGGCCTCTGCACACTCGAGCGATAGAGACAGCGCCTTGGCAAGCGCCGGTTCGCTCGTCGATATTTCACCTGAAAGGCGATAGGAGCCGGGGGCCAGCTCAACTAGACGCTGGGCAAACACCGCATCGGTTTGCCCCAATAGCGAAACCTCAAGTTCCTTGCGGTCGGTATTCAGCCAGGCCGAATAAGCGCCTTCGGATGAAACTTGCCAGTCGATTGGCGGCCATTTTGCAGGGCTATCAAATCCGACCGATTGCCGGGCGACATTGCCCGGCTTATCGACTGCATCCAGCACGCGATACAAGCGAAAGGCATATGGATAATTGCCGGTATGCACGAGATTTCGCAGCAGCTGCTGGTCGGCATCGACCGGCACATCCACACCGTCACCGGCGACCGCAATCCGCAATGCGACCGCGTTCTCAAGCGGTGCTTTGACTTCGGTTACCCGCGACCAGAATTCATACCGCCATGCTGGATCGTTGGCGAGAAGTTTGCGCATCTGTTTAACCATCTCTGCGCTGGCCATCGCCTGGACGAGCGCCGCCATCAGCACCGAGCGGCTCTCGCCGCTAGTCCTCAAGGCAAAATCAAGATGCTCCAGTACCTTTGGAAGATTGTCGGCGCGACCATAATCCTCGACCAGCCACATGTTGGCGATGAGGTCTCGACGTCCGATTTTTGATGCGAGCACCATCGTCTTTCGGGCGAAGGGTTTGCCATTCTCCTGGGCCTGGATCAGCGCGATCTGCCGCACGGCCCTTTCATCCATGGGTTCGAGACGAAAGGCTGCCCTAGCCAAGGTTCCAATGCGCGGATCGAGCCGCGATGGCATGATATTGTTGTTCCGTTCGGTCTCGGTGCGCAAAACCTCATCGGCTGCGGCAGAATAGGCAAATCCATTACTCGGCCACCCGCCGATGACGTTGTCTGGAGCGCTCCGGGCCACGTTCACATAGGCCGCCGCGGCGGACAGCCAAAGCAATGGCAGCGCAAACGCCGCGACAATCAGAAAACGCACGTTCTTGCTGGACATCGAGCCGTCATTTCTCGTTGAGAAGCGCAGTATCGTCTGCGCTGTCGGCCGACCCGTAGCCATAGCCGTAGCCGTAGCCGTAGCCGTAGGGCGAGGTCGACTTCTCGAGCTTAGTCAGGATGATCCCGAAGATATGGGCATTGGTCTGGCGGATGCGGCTGATTGAGTTCTGAATACCCTTGATGCCCACGCCGCCGCTCTCCACGGTAAACAGCACGCCTTCGACCGCCGAGGCGAGCAACGGCGCGTCGGACAGACCCAGCACCGGCGGTGAATCGAGCAACACATAATCGAACATAGTGGTCATCTGCTCAACCAGCCGTTTGAGCCGGTCCGAACTGAACAACTCTGCAGCATTGGGAGGTTTAGGACCCGTCGCCATAAATTTGAGTGCGGAATCAGGAATGTCCTGAATCAACTGGCTGTAATCATCCTCGCCAGCGAGAAAATTGCTTAGTCCAACTTTGTTAGCTAGGCCTAAAAACTTATGTTGCGACGGGTTTCTGAGGTCGGCGTCGATCAGCAACACCTTGGCGTCGGTCCGGGCTAGAGTCTCAGCGAGCGCAAGCACCGACGTCGACTTGCCTTCGTTAGGCCGCGTACTGGTCAACATCATCGATCGCGGCACGCCATGGTCGGTCAGGAAAGACAGGTTGGTCCGAACCGACAGATATGCTTCGGACGCCACCGATTTCCGGTCCTTAAGCGTCGCAATGATATCCTCGTCGTCCATCCGCGGAATGGTGCCGAGCACGGGCAAGCCGAGTACTCTCGTGGCAGTGCGGACATCCTTGATGGTCTGGTCGGCCTGTTCGATGACGATGACCACGGCTGCGGCAATCACCACCCCGCCTACCAACGCCAGAAGTAAATTGATAATCAGCGATGGGCTCGATGGACGATCGGGCACATCCGCTTCGTCGACGATCGAAATGTTGTTGCTGCCCACGCCGACTACGCCGATTTCCTTGTAGCGCTGCAGCAAGCCGTTGTAGAGTTCCCGGTTTGTATCAACCTCGCGCTGGAATATACCATATTGGATGGAGTCTCCACGCTGACCGAGATAGCTCTGCGTCAGCGCATCTACACGGCGGCGAAGATCGGCCTCGCGCTGCTGGGCTTGCCGGAAACTGGTCGCCGCCACTCCCGCGACGCGGGATTCCTCACGCGCAATACTTCTATCGAGATCGCTGAGCTGCGAGGCCAGTGCCCGCACCTGAGGATAGCCCGATTCAAACTGCGCCGTCAGCCGCGCATATTCCGAAGCCACTTCAGCGCGACGCTGACGTAAATTGTTGATCGCCGGGTTCGTCAAAGCGTCCCGGTTCGAGGTGTTAGACCGTTGCAGCATGCTTTCGGCTGCGATGCGGTCGGCGGTTGCCGTCGCCAGCGCCGAATTTAGCGCCTCAAGATCAGCGGTAACGAGTGTCTGGCCCACCTGGGTACGGCCATCCTGGGTCTCGGTTGATGAAAGCGTGACTATGCGCTTGTTGGAGGCATAGTTGACTAAGTCCCGCTCCGACTTTTCAAGCCGGTCACGCAGTTCTGCAAGCCGGGCTTCGAGAAAGTTGCGGGCATCGGCGGTCGACGCAAAGCGGCGATCAAGATTCGATTGAATGAACTGCTTAACCCAAGTGTTTGCCACACGCGCTGAGAAGATCGGATCGGGGCTGGAAAACTTGATGTCGACGAGCCGCGAGCCACGCACGGGATCAATCTGGACATTATCCAGCAGGATGTCGACCGCCGCCTGCTCGCGAACTGAACGCTGACTTGCTCTTGATCCTCGTGCGGTGCCCGTATTCACTGCCGAGATACCGTCTGGATTCACGGCGAAGCGATCGAAGAACTCGTTGTCGCCCGCCAAATTCATCCCGCGCGCCACGCGCTCGGCCAACGATCGCGCTTCGAGTAGGGCGTATTGGGTCTGGTAAAATTCGAGGTCTTGGCCCATTTCTTCGGGACGCAGGCCCTCGACGTTGGTCACATTTTCGTCCTTGCGGCTGATTTCAATCCGCGATTGCGCCGTGAATTGCGGCGTCGCCAACAGCGTCGCCACGAGCGCTAACAGCAGGCAAGCTCCAACGATACCGATCACCAGCAGGCGGTGATTCAGCAAGATCAACCAATATTGGAGTAATACCGGTGTTTCGGCTTCCTCATGTGCCAGCAGGTTATCACTATATGCAACCATGGCACCGCCTTCGGCTGGGCTATTCATAACAGGGGGTCTCAATTTCCTGAGCTTTGCGCGAGAATGATCAACGGCGTTGCTAGCGCAGGCAACAGGATCAAAATATCGCGGAACAGCTGGCGAGCCTTCGAATTGCCCACTACTACAACATCATTTGCGAATATTTCGGGGTCGTCGTATTGACCGCGCCGGATCAACTCAAGATTGTAAAGCCCTGCATAGCGTTGGCCGTCAACTTCACGGAAGATAACCACATCGCTGAGCCTGGCATTTTCGGTGATGCCGCCAGCGGTTGCGACTGCACGCAACAGGGACATGTTGCCTATCACGGGATAGAGACCGGCCTTCTTGACCTCGCCCTCAACGGTGACGACCTGACTGACCGTCTCGGTGAGGTTGACCGTCACCTGCGGGTCGCGCACGTAGCGGCTACGCAGCCGTTCTTCGATCACGCCAGCAACTTCGGACGGCGTTAGGCCCGCCGCCTCCACCACGCCGACCAGCGGAAATGACAAACGGCCGCTTGCATCGGTCTGCACCTCACGCTTAAGCTCTTCCACCCCAAAAACGTCGATCTCAACCTTGTCGAAAGCGCCAATGAGATACGGCCGGTTAGTGACCGTCAGATCGGCGCGCGTCGGCTGCGGAAGCGCGACCGTCGACACGACGTTCAAAGCGGGATTACCCTCACCCACACGTGGTGTGGAGCAGGCCGACAACCCAAGTGCTAAGCCGCACAAAACAATGAAAAGCCTGATCATGGATTCAACATTTCTCCGAGTTTTCCTGCGTTAGCCACAGCATGCGCGCATGACAAGTTTAATCACGCCGCCGCGCTTGACGGTGCGGCGGAAGGCCTGTGGCTGCTTGCGCCGGCGCGACGGATCCTTAAAGAACGGGCGGATTGATCGGCGAGCACCGCGCAGGAAAACGCCGCCAGCGCCATGATCGATGGCACACGCAACGGATAGTCCGCCAGGCTTGCGCCACCCAGAATGGCGATGATCGACAGCGCGGTGAGCGCTTCTAGCGGCATAGCATAGCCGGTCCTGACATTGCTGACGATCGATTGCGTCCTCCTGCCTAGCCAACCCAGAAAGGCCATAAGCACCAACACGGCGGGCAGGCCGCCTTCGATCAGGAACTGCGCCCAGTCATTGTGCGCCTGGTTGAGGTAGGCAGGGCTGAGAAGCTCGTAAGGCTCGAACACCTTGTAGACATGCTGGAACGCGCCGAAGCCACTTCCCACCGGCATGTAATGCGGGATCATGTCGAACAGGGTCGGCAGCACCTTCAGTCGTAGGCCGCCTTGCGGATCATCGCCAAGCAGTCGATTCAGCGCGATTGCGCGGTCGAAATAGATCGCCAGGCCCGCCACCAGCATCAGCACGATGCCGACCGCAATGGGCAGCAGCCGCTGCCATTTGCTGCGTGCGACTAGGAAGCCGGCCTGGGCATTGTTAGAGCTGCCGAACTGGTAGATGGCGATGACTGCAAGCATCGCCATTGTGCCAGCGAGGAGGCCCGCGCGCGACCCAGTAAGCAGCAGCAGCGGAATGATGCTGATCGATGCCGCCAGAATAACGCCAATGCTGAGAGTCCGCCGATCCGTCTGCACGGCCCGTTTAGTGGAACCCACCACTAGCAGCGCCACAATCGGCAGGATCATCGCGAGCATGATCGCCTGATGGTTGCGGTTGGCAAAGAAACCCACCGGCGACCCATCGTTGGTGATGCGATAGAGATACAACGGGCCACCATTAGGCCCGGCAATCTGCATCAGACCCAAGAGGCCACTCAAGCCAATCATGCCTGCAAACACGAACCACAGCCGGCGGCGATCGACTTCGGTCTGAATCGCATAAAGCAAAAGCATGGCGAACGGCACCAGCAGCGACATCAAGCTATTGAGCGTCTTGCCAGGTGAAAGTGTCATCGGCCGCCAACCTGAGTTAATGCCTACCGCGACCTCGATCTCAGACACGATTTGCCGGCCCGGCAGCGCATGCCACAAGGCCGGAGGCAAAGGAATGAGCTGGATAACCATTGACATCGCCAATGCGCCGAGCAAGGCCAGCGGCCATTTCACGACGGCCAATTCGGCAAGGCTGATCTGTGTCAACGCATATGCCACCAGAATGACCATTAGCGGGCGCAACAGCACCAACGACTGGATATCCGAGCGCGAACCGCCGCCCAGCAAGAACACTAGGACGATCAGCATCACGGCGGCGCCCAACCGCATCGACGGCTTAGCCAACCCCTCGAAGAAATCAAAAGGCGACGGCTTTTTGGTCTGCCTAGCAACCTGTTTCAACACTTTCACCTAATTAATGCGGAATATCAGTACCCAGTCGATCTGGCTGGCCGTCAAACGCGCAGACGGGTCCAGTATCTGAGCTTGACTTTCGAATGCCTTAGATTCTCAACTGCTTGCTTGACCATCCTCGATCCATGCCGCCATCGACTCATGAAATTTCATCGGGCACCCAAAACGTTCATATCCCCTTGACCATGTCGCGATCGTATTTTCAAGCGATCAATATAGGTACTGCGCTGGACTGCGCACGCAGCGGCATTGACGGAAATGTTCCAATCATTCTGGCTCAAGTTCCATGGATTAAGTTTACGGAGCTCAACTGACAAGCTCGGGCACCGCTGACTTTGGCGCCGCGTATTCAGGGACAAGCGTCTGCAGCATTGCCAGAAGTTCGTCCTTGCGCCCGGCATCGATGGCCTCGCGCATCCGGTCCAACGATGTGCGCAACTCATCCCAGACTATGTACTTCTCGTTGGCGCGCATGATCCGCTCGTGCAGCGTTGTTTCAGCATTGTCGTCGATCAGCAGTTCTTCATAAAGCTTTTCGCCGGGCCGCAGCCCCACTTCGCGAATCTCGATATCGCCAAGCGGGTTGGCGGAATCCTTGACCGACAGGCCGGCGAGCCGAACCATCGTGGTAGCAAGATCAATGATTCTTACCGGCTGGCCCATGTCGAGCACGAACACCTCGCCGCCCTCGGACATGGCGCCCGCCTGAATGACGAGCTGGGCGGCTTCGGGTATGGTCATGAAATAGCGGGTGACGTCGCGATGGGTCAGTGTAACCGGCCCGCCGTCGCGGATCTGCTTTTCGAAGCGCGGCACAACCGAACCGCTTGAGCCGAGCACATTACCGAAACGCACCATGGAAAAGCGGGGCGACTCGCTCAATGCGGCGCGCGCCTGCAAGATTAGCTCGCAGACGCGTTTAGTGGCACCCATGATATTGGTGGGCCGCACGGCTTTATCTGTACTGACCAAGACAAAATACGACACTTTCAAGCGCTCAGCTGCCAGCGCAAGGTAAAGCGTTCCGAAGATATTGTTGTTCATCCCGCCGATAGGGTTGCATTCAACTAGGGGCACATGCTTGTACGCGGCCGCATGAAAGACCGTTTCAGGGCGCAAGCGTTCGAACATCCGGTCGACCATATCGCGATTGGTGACATTGGCAAGTTCGGTGATCAGTTCCACTGTGCCTTCCATGCCATTACGCGCCATCAGCCCGTCCAAATCCTGCTCAATAGCATACAAAGCATATTCGGTCATTTCAACCAGCACCAGTTGCGTGGGCTTGAGCATCACGATTTGCCGACATAATTCACTGCCGATCGAGCCGCCTGCACCGGTCACCATAACGCGTCTGCCGGTAATCGTTGCGCCCAACAGCTGCAAGTTTGGCGGGACGGAGTCCCTGCCTAGCAAGTCCTCTACGTTTATTTCGCGGAGGTCCTGGCTCGAAATATGCCCTTCGACCAGCTGTGCGATGCTGGGAAGCGTTCTGACATGCAGCCCAAACTGCTCAAGGCTTTCAACAATCCGTTTGTTCTCTGTCTTGCTGTTGCTCGGCATCGCCAGAACGATGTCGGAGATGCGATATTGTTCAATTAAGCCCACCAACTTGCGGCGGTGGTGAATTTTGAGGCCGTCGAGGGTTTGAGAGTCAAGCCGGGGATTGTCGTCGATAAACCCTAGCAGTTGCATGCCCGGCTCATGCTTTAATGAACTGGCAAGCTGTTTGCCAGAAGAGCCTGCGCCATAGATTAGCACCCTACGCGGCTCACCGACAAAATGCCGCTGGCTCAATATGTCAACGATGATGTAACGAGCAAAAATTCGGCTGAAACATAGCAACAAAAAGAATATAATGGGAACGATCAAGCCAATAGTTCTAGGTACGCCAGGTATTATCCAAATCATACACAGAACTGAAATCGGTATCGCATAAATAGCCGTGACGCGGGCCAGCGACATCATCGTGCCAGAACCCGCAAATCTGAATATAGTTCGATAGGTTCCAAACCCGATATAAATCGGTGCCCAGAAGGCGAGTGCTAGCAAAGTAGTAACATTACTGCCTCGATCAAAAGGCACCCACTCACCTAGCCTGAGCGAAAACGCGATCTGCACCGCGAGGACACAAAGAAGTGCGTCCACAGTCGCTACAAATAACCGCTTGTAGCGACGATCAAGTTGTAGCAAGCGATTAAGGAAATGCAAGATCGAATACTTAATCAACGGCCGGACCTTAGAACACTATAAAATTGCTGCATAACGTTAGGCCCCACCCAGCCTAGGAGTCACCCCACAGCCCACTGCCGACTAGCCGCAAAAAGCCGCTGAAGCTGATATGGCCAAGACAGCCAAACTGTCAAGGAATTCAGCAGAAATGGTGTTGTCGGAGTGCGGCATGCCGCCATGTTAGGAATGACACCATGGATCTTGCGGGTCCTTATATCGCCGACAAAAGCCACATTGCGGAAAACTGCCCCGAATGCGCCGATGTGCTACGAACGCACTAGAATGGTTTCCGACCGAGGTAAATCGGAAGTAGATTTTTCGCGCGGCTGTTTTGTGATTTAGTATCACTGCTGGTGAAGAAGGCCGCCATCGATGGCTCTTTCGGTGGAATTGCGGGTTCGCGTTTTGGCGGCGATGGATGATGGATTGAGTTGTCGCGCAGCGGCAATTCGGTTTTGGATTGCGCCATCGACAGCGATCCGCTGGTTCGAATAGCCCCGTGCAACCGGCAGTTTTGCTCCGAGGTCACGAGGCGGTCATATCAGGTCGCTGCGGGTTTTGGAACGAGCTGGTGAGATCCTAGAGCATGTTCATCATGACCGTTGATATGCGGCGGCATGGAAGAAGTTGGCGCATTCAGCGGGGACGAAACAATCGAGGAGCACGCCGATGCGTTCCAAAAGGCCATCGATGCTGCGTGGCGGGTTATGCCGGATCAAAGCTATGAGCTTTGAGAAGGCCATCTCGATAGGGTTCAGATCGGCGCGGTAGGGCGGCAGATAGAAGTTTTGCGCATGCATCGGTGCAACGACCTCACGGTCGCCGGCAACTTTGTGTGCTGGGAGATTGTCAAGTACTACGCCATCACCGCGTTTCAAGGTGGGCGCGAGGATATGGCGGACATAGGCACGAAAGGCGGTTCCATCCATCGGGCCATCGAGCACCTAAGGGACTATAATGCCGGTCAGCCGCAGCCCTGCAATGAATGTCATCGTCTTCCGGTAGCCGAATGGTGCGCTGTCGTGGCAGCGTTCGTCCACTGGAGCCCAGCCATATAGTCGGGCGATCTTCACGTTGACGCCCGCCTCATCCAGAAAAACCCGGCTTTCAGGACCGATAAACGGCTGCGCTGCCCTCCACAGCTTGCGCCTTGCTGCAACGTCGCATTGATCCTGTTCGCTGGCGCGCAGGGCTTTTTTTGGAAGACAGCCGAGATGGCGGGCGGCGTTCCCCATGGCGCCAATGCTGACCGTGAGGCCGAGCTCTGCCTCCAACCAGCTCTGCTCCTGAGCCAATATTATGCTCAGGCGTGAACGGATGTGTGCGCTAAGCCCCAACTCTTTTTCGGGCGACAGTCTGCGCGGCGGTCGGCCTGGAACGGGATTGCCCCGTATGAACCCGGTCAGCAGCCGAGGAGTCAGCGCCTTGTAGATATACGTAACGCTCACCTTGAACACCGCCGCAGCTTTCCGAACGGCCATACCGCCATCGACTGCGCCCATCATACGATCCCACAAATCCTGGGAGTAACTCTGTCCTGATCGAACCCATCGACGCCTTCTGCAAGACGGCTCCCTATGAATCACACAATCACGAAATGGGAAATCCCCCACCCATGTCGCACATCATGAGAATGCTCTAGCACCTTGGGTGATATGCAAGAGACGTCTCGATTTAAGAGCTGCGCCCGGCTCTGGCCGCGATGGGTTTGGTGGTCTCTCGCGCCGGATTGCATCGCTCTTTCGTGCGCTGAAGAATTATGCGAAAAAATGACTGGGTGCGCCATCCAGCAAGACCTACCCGACGTCCTGAAGCTGCATCATGAATGGTTTGAGGACCAGATAGATCTGGAGCCGGAGCGTGGAAAAGGCATTCTTCCATCGGTGAGCAGCCCTTCAGCGGCGTATGGGATCTCATCGAAAGGCTCGTCGACATCTTGCAACCCGAGGAATGCCCCCCGGAGAAAATCCACTCAAGTATAGATCAGCTGGCAATCACGGTGGCAAGACGCAGGCAACGCGGGCTGGACCTACAGGAAATCCACCACCTCAGCCCCGATGCGTAACCATATCGCCAGACGGTCGACCTGCTTGATTCAGGAATGCGTGGTATCGGCGGCATATTCTGCCGCTGTCAGCCGCAGCGGATCGTTCTGTTCAATGAAGATGGCTGGCGCGGTATCTTCGCAGTCGAGATCGAGCGCAATAATCGAGAGCAGCCGCACCGCCGCCAGTGTCTTGCGCAGCATTCCGCGCCCGGGTGCGGCGGGTTCGACATAGACGTAATTCAGCGCGATGGCTGCCGGGGGCAATTGCGTGCCAAAATCGATCGCTGTCGCCAGAAAGTTGGCGCCCCCCAGCAGCGTTCCATCGGCATCTTCGAACACCGCCACCAGTTCCGAATGGACCCGGCCAAAGGCGTGACGATAGGCTCCGTTCAATGCGAGACATGCTTCGAACCCTTCGAGTCCCTCTCGCTCGTCCGGCAGGACAAAGGCCCGGTCATAGCCTGCAAAGAACCGTGTCAGCACGGGGGACCCCGGGTCCTCGGTGGCAAGCGCCCTCAAGCCATCGGCAAGGTCGAGCATGATCAGCGAGTTCATGGCTGGGCCGGTCATCTGGCAACACTGTCACGGCGCATTCACCGCTTCAAGATGCTGGTTGGTTTCGAAACGCCTTGCCCTTTGGCGCACGGCCTCGAAACCTGTCCTCGCGCATATTGCCTCGCACCGGGAAATGGCTGAAAAGCACAGGCATGGTCTCACGCCCATCCCTCTTCGCGTCATGGCTTGCCGCAGGAGCGCTGTACCTCGGGATCGCGGCGTGCAGCGCCGGCGGTGGGACTGCGGCTGGCGCCGACAACAGCACAAAGGTGCGCATGATGGGCAATCCGGTGGTTCATTTCGAGATCCCCGTCACCGACATGGACCGGGCGGTGGCGTTCTATGAAGCCGTGTTCGGCTATCGGCTGACCCGGCAAGAGGTCGACGGATATGACATGGCGTTCTTTGCGCGCGCCGACGGGGCTGCGGGTGCGAGCGGGGCGCTGGCCAGAGGCGATGTCTACAGGCCGAGCAAGGAGGGCGTGATCGTCTATTTCGACGTTCCCGATATCGATGCGGTGCTGCAAAAGGCCAAGGCCCGAGGCACCAGGATCCTCTACGCGAAGAAGGATATCGGCGCGGCGGGGTTCGTCGCCGAAATCGAGGACAGCGAAGGCAATCGCATTGCGCTGTCGCAGATCAGGGACTGATCCCAGGCCCGGCTATTCCTCCCCGCCTATTCCTCGTCGCGCAGCGCCGGGGCGACCCGTTCTTCCTGCGGCGTCGGCGGCGGACGGCGCACCGGGGGCCGGGGTTCGGCCTGACGGACCTGCGGCCGGTTGACCGGATCACGGCCAAGCGCGCGATCAATGAAATTGTCATCCAGCCGCTCGGGCTGCTGCACCGGGGGCGGCGCGAAAGGGTCGGGCTCGGCGGGGCCTCGGCCCGGATCGATCGGGTTGCCGTTCTCGTCGATGAAGATCACATCGTCGGGCGAGCCGAAATAGGCCTCGTCATCGGGCTCGAGCTGCCACTCGGGAAGCTTGAGCTCGGTATCGAACGGCTCGACCTTGCGCTTGGCGACCGCGACCTTCATGAACGAGGCGAACGCGCGCGCGGGCGCGGTACCGCCCTGCAGCCCGCCGACCGGGCGGGCATCGTCGCGGCCCATCCATACGCCGGTGGTGATCCCGCTCGAAAAGCCGAGGAACCAGCCGTCCTTGTTGCTGTTGGTGGTGCCCGTCTTGCCCGCCACGGGCCGCCCGATCTGCGCGGCGCGCCCGGTGCCGACATTGACCGCGGTCTGCAGCAGGTCGGTCATCCCGGCGGTGACGTGCGGCGGAACGAGCACCTGGCTCATGTCGGATTCATGGCTGTAGAGCACCTCGCCATCGCTGGTGGTGACCTTGGTGATACCATAAGGCGAAATCGCAACCCCGCCCGAGCTGACCCCGGCAAAGGCGCGCACCATGTCGATCACGCGGACCTCGGACGACCCCAGCACCATCGAGGGCAAGGTCGTGATCGGCGTGGTGATGCCGAAGCGGCGCGCCATGTTGGCGATCGAGCTGGTGCCGACATCCTCGCCGATCCGCGCGGCGACGGTGTTCTTGGAATAGGCAAAGGCGGTGCGCAGCGTGATGTCGCCCGCATAGCTGCCGCCGCTGTTGCGCGGAGACCAGCCGCCGATGGAGATCGGCGCGTCGGTGACGATGTCCTCGGGCGTATAGCCCGCCTCAAGCGCGGAGAGATAGACGAACAGCTTCCACGCCGATCCCGGCTGGCGCAGCGCGCTGGTCGCGCGGTTGTAGTTGGAGGTGACGTAATCGGTGCCGCCGACCATCGCGCGCACAGCGCCATCGCGGTCGAGCGAGACCAGTGCGCCCTGCGCGCCACGCGGCACATGCGCCTGGATCGCTGCGGTCCCTGCGCGCTGCATGTTGAGATCGAGCGTGGTCCACACCACGATCGGCTCGCCATTGTCCTCGATCAGCGTGTCGAGCTGCGGCAATGCCCAGTCGGTGAAATAGCGTACCGAATTCTGGCCCTTTTCGGGCGCGAACTCGACGCCTTCAAGGTCTGCCTCGGCGGCCTGGGCAGGTGTGATCGTGCCGACATCCTGCATCACCTGCAGCACCACGCCCGCACGGCCCAGAGCGGCCTCGCTGTCGGCGGTGGGGGAATAACGCGAGGGCGCCTTGACCAGTCCGGCGATGATCGCGGCCTCGGCCAGCGACAGCGTCTTGGCATCATGGTTGAAGAACTTGCGCGCCGCCGAATCCACGCCATAGGCACCGCCGCCGAAATACACCTTGTTGAGGTACAGCTCGAGGATCTGGCCCTTGGAGAACTTGCGCTCCAGAGCCAGCGCAAGCACGCCTTCGCGGATCTTGCGGGTGTAGGAACGGCTGTTGCTGAGGAACACGTTGCGCGCGAGCTGCTGGGTGATCGTCGATGTCGCCCGCACGCGGCCGCCGCCTGCAACCGAATTGTAGATCGCGCGGCCGATGCCGATCGGGTCGACGCCGGGGTGATAGGCGTAGCGGCGGTCCTCGACCGAGACCATCGCGTCCTTCATCACCTGCGGAATGTCATCGATATCCAGCCATTCGCCGAAGCTTGGCCCCAATTGCATGATCTCGGTGCCATCGGCGGCCTTGACCAGGATCATCTGGCCGTTGGGAGAGGATTTCAGGTCCTGAAAGCTGGGCAGCGAACCCATCACGGTGACCACCGCGACGACCAGGCCGATCAGCCCGATCACCGCTGCTGCCGAGCCGATCTTGACGAAACGCCAGAACCACAGGCGCGGACCGCTTGCGGGCCTGGGCTTCGACGCGGCCCTGTCACCCTTGTCTTTCACCGCCATGTGCAATCGGCCCCGATCATTGTGCCCAGCTCATTGTGCCAGGCTCATTATGCAACGCGCGCATCAGCCGCGCCGCAGCAAAGCGCCGCGTTTTGCAGCATCCGGCTTTCGCGTTGCTGAATATCGTGTCCAGTGCCATGCGCCAAGGCGTTTCGGCGGGGCCTCATGCCGTGCCCGGCCCGCCTGGCGCGTCGCCTGCCACATCGCCTGCAAGCGCCTGCGCCATTGCGAGTTCATGCGGCGTGTTGACGTTTATCAGCGCGCCTGGCTCTGGAAACTCCACCGCGCGCGCGCCCAGCGCCTCGCCCAGGCGGCGCAGCGACCATTTTTCGGCGCAGACCTCTGCCGGAAGCGCTGCGATCACTGCGCGCGTGTCCCACAACGCAAAAGCGGGCTGCAAGGCGCCAGGCGTTCCGCCGTCGCCTGTGGCCATCGCCACCGGCGCAGATGGCGCCAGCCGCGCGACCAGATCGTCCGGCACGAAGGGCGCGTCGACCGGCGCGGTGACGAACGCATGCACGTCGCGCGCCGCCAGATGCAGCGCCGCCGCGCGGATCGCGCCGACGGGTCCCGCTGGGCCTTCGGGGAGATCGGCGATCGCCTCGAGCCCGGTGCCATAATCATGCGGCGCTGACAGCAGCACCTGCCCCACCTGCCGCGACAATCGCCGCACCACTCTGTCGATCATGCGTTCGCCGCCGATCAGCGCCAGCGCCTTGTCCTCGCCCTGCATGCGGCGCGACTGGCCGCCTGCCAGCACCACGGCGACCTGCGGCAGGGACATATCCATCAGGCTCAGTTTGCAGGCGCCTTGGGGGCCAGCGGCGAGGGCTGCTCGATCGGCTGGCCAGCGGCATCGCGCAGGCCGCGCGGCTCGAGAATGGCCGCGCTTTCGATGATGTCGAGAGCGCGCCGCGCCTCGGCATAGATCCGCGCCTTGGCCAACCAGTCGGCGGCCTTGCTGCTTCCGGGCAGCCGCTCTATCTCTGCGAGTGCGGCCTCGACCCGTCCGGCCTCCAGATAGCGCTTGGCGCGCTGCAGCCGCTGCGATGGGGTCTGCGACACGCTGCCCTGCTGCTCGACGACGAAAAGCTCGCTCGCCTCGCGCTGCAGCGCATCGAAGAAGCCTTCATTGGCGGCGCGGCCCGAGACGATCGAGGGGCCGATCTCCTCAAGCTGCGCGCGCAATTGGTCCATGGTGACGGGGTTGCGCGCGGCGCGCACGATGGTGGCGACCGCATTAGGCTGTGCTGCGCCGAAACGCAGCTGCAGCTGGCCTTCGAGATAGCCCAGTGCCGAGGCGCGGTCGAGCGCGCGGCGCGCGGCAAAGGCGATCAACAGCCCTTCGGCGCGCCCTGCATTGCCCGATGCCTCCTGCGCCTGCACGTTGATCAGCGACAGCCGGTTCTCGAGCTCTGCCACCCGCACATCGAGCGCACGCGGCGAAACCGGGCCCCCGAGCATGCCGCCTGTCATCGCAGGCGGCGGGCCGCCGGCGCCGGGACCTGCCGGATCTGCGGTAATGACATTGCGGTCGAGCGCGGTCTGCGCAGGCGTTGCAGGTGTTTCGGTGAACCAGCCCGAGCGGGTGATCAGCCAGCCCGACAGCGTCGCTCCGCCGACAAAGGCAAGCGCCAGCAGGATCAGCAGCGTCCTGCCGCTGGCGCCTTGCGAAGGGCGGCCCGGGCGGGGGGTCTCGGGGTTCATCATGTCTCCGGTTGGTGATTGGGTGCCGCATGCTGGCACAGGGCGTCCGCGACGTCCAGCAAAGCACGGTCGTCGGTCGAGGCCGCGACGCGCACCGCAGCCCAGCCGGACCCTGCCGCATCGACCAACGCAGGCGCGAACAACGCGAGGCTGATCCGCCCGCGATCCAGCCCGGCGGAATCGACCAGGGCGGCAAAGTGCGAGGCCGCGCGCGCCGAATGCAGCAGCACCACGCAGGGGTTGGCCAGCGCATCTGCCAGCGCAGGGGCCATCGGCAGCGCGCGCGAGCGATAGACGATGCGGGTGTCGATCGCGAGGCGGCTGTCGGGAAGATCGACGCGGTCTTCGCCCGCCAGCCGCAGGATGTGCAGATGGCCGTCCTCGACCAGCATCGGCAGCAAGGCGGAGAGACCACCCTGCCCCTGGCCGCGCACCCGGAAGCCGAGGTCCAGCGCCATCCGCGCGGTCTTGCCGCCCACCGCATAGACGGGCAGGTCCTTGAGGTCCGCGAGCGCCGGGCCGCCATGGCGAAAAACATTGGCGCTGCCCACCAGCAGAGCGTCATAGGCGGACGGATCGGCGGGGCTCCAGGCGACCTGCTCGATGACGAACAGCGGCGTCACCAGCGGATCGTGCCCCGCAGCGCGCAGCGCCTGCGCGGTTGCGGTGGCGCCGGGCTGGGGCCGCAGAACGATGATGCGCGCGCCCGCCATCAGCCCGGATGGAACAGCCGCGTGATCGTCTCGGGGGCCTGGGCCAGCAGATCGGCGGCCAGCCTTGCAGGTGCGCCCGGATCGCTGGCCGCAAAGCGGATGTCGCCCGCGACATGCTGCGCGCCGTCTTCGGAATAGAGCACCGCGCGCAGATGGATCGTGGTGCCCGAAATCCGCGCCAGTGCAGCGATCGCCGAGTGGCAGTCGCCGCCCAATGCCTCGAGCAAGGCGCGTTCCGCCATCACGCAGGCCGAGGTCGGCGCATCGTCGATCCCGCCGATCAGCGCGCGCATGGCCGCATCATCCCGGCGCACTTCGATCCCCACCGCGCCTTGCGAGGGGGCAGGCAGCCAGCTGTCGCTGTTCAGCCGCACCGAGGCGATCCCCGGCAGCGTCTCGCCCAGCCGGTCGAGCCCGGCGGCGGCGAGCAGCGTCGCATCGGCCTCTCCGGCCTGCAGCTTGCCGATGCGGGTGGCGACATTGCCGCGGAACAGCACCGGCACGATATCGGGGCGAAGGCTACGAATCTGCGCGGAGCGGCGCGGCGAGCTGGTGCCGAAGCGCGCGCCGTGCGGCAGCGCATCGATGCTCGCAGCGCCCAGCAGGACATCGCGGACATCCGCGCGCGTCAGCATCGCGGCGAGCACGAAAGCTTCGGGGCGGATCGTCTCGACATCCTTCATCGAATGCACCGAAAGGTCGATCGTGCCCCCGCCCAGCGACCAGTCGAGCTCGCGCGTCCACAGCGCCTTGCCGCCGACATCGGCAAGCGGGCGGTCGGTGATCCGGTCGCCGCTTGCCACCACCGGCGACAGCTCGACCTGATCTTCGGCCAGCCCCCAGCGCGCGCGCAGCGCGGCGGCGGTCATGTGCGCCTGCGCCATCGCCAGCGGCGATGCGCGGGTGCCCAGCCGGATGGGCCGGTCGGCGAGGATTTCGGCTATGCCTTCGGGCAGGTCGGCGCGGGCGCCGGGGTGCAATGTCTCTCCCATGCACCTTGTGCTAGCGGCCAATAGCGATAAGGGAAAGCCCCATGGCAATCATCCTCGGCATCGAATCAAGCTGCGATGAAAGCGCGGCCGCGCTGATCGGGTCCGATCGCAGCATCCTGGCGCACCGGCTGGCTGGGCAGGAAGACGCGCACCGTCCCTATGGCGGCGTGGTCCCCGAGATCGCCGCGCGCGCGCATGTCCAGATCCTCACCCCGTTGATTCAGGCCGCGCTCGACGATGCCGGGCTCACCCTCGACGATGTCGATGCGGTCGCCGCGACCGCAGGCCCCGGGCTGATCGGCGGCGTGATGGTCGGGCTGGTCACCGCCAAGGCGCTGGCGATGGCGGCGGGCAAGCCGCTGATCGCGGTCAACCATCTCGAGGGCCATGCGCTTTCGCCCAGGCTGGCCGACGCCAGCCTCGAATTTCCCTATCTGCTGCTGCTGGTCTCGGGCGGGCACTGCCAGATCCTGCGGGTCGATGGCGTAGGCCAGTATCGCAGGCTGGCGACGACGATCGACGATGCCGCGGGCGAGGCGTTCGACAAGACCGCCAAGATCCTGGGGCTGGGCTATCCCGGCGGGCCGAAGGTCGAGGCGCTGGCGAAAACCGGCGATGCGCGGGCGGTACCGCTGCCAAGGCCGTTGCTGGGCAGCGCCGAGCCGCATTTCTCGTTCGCAGGCCTCAAGAGCGCGGTGCTGCGCGCGGCGCAGAGCGGGAGCCATCGGCCCGAGGATATCGCCGCAAGCTTTCAGGCGGCGGTGGTGGATTGTCTGATCGACAGGCTCGAGAAGGCTCTGTCCGGCTCTGCCGACGAGGGCGAACCCCCCCGAACCCTTGTCGTCGCAGGCGGAGTCGCGGCGAACGGCGCGATCCGCTCGGCGCTCGAGGCGCTCGCGAGCCGCCACGATATGGGCTTTGTCGCCCCGCCTTTATGGCTGTGCACCGACAATGCCGCGATGATCGGCTGGGCGGGAGCAGAACGCTTCGCTTTGGGGCTGACCGATCCGCTGGATATCGCCGCACGCCCGCGCTGGCCACTCGACCCACAGGCAGAAGCGGCGCGCGGTGCAGGAGTGAAGGCATGAGCGACACCAAACCAACGGTCGGCGTGATCGGCGGCGGCGCCTGGGGCACTGCACTTGCGCAGATGCTGGCGAGCGATGGCCGCGAGGTGCTGCTCTGGGCGTTCGAACCCGCAGTGGTCGAGGAGATCAACGCGCAGCACCGCAACAGCGCGTATCTCGCCGGGATCGATCTCAACCCCGCGATCAGGGCCAGCACCGATCTGGCTGATCTGGCCGGTTGCGCGCTGCTGCTGGTGGTGACCCCCGCGCAGCACATGCGCCGCGTGCTCATGCAACTGCCACCCGGCACCGCCGATCTGGTGCTGTGCTGCAAGGGGATTGAAGAGGCGAGTGGCGACCTGATGGTCGATGCCGCGCGCGCCGCAGCTCCGGGACGCCCGCTGGCCGTGCTCTCCGGGCCGACCTTTGCGCACGAGGTCGCGCGTGGCCAGCCCACCGCTGTGACGCTGGCGTGCGAGGATCACGCGCAATGGGAGCGGATCGCGCCGCAGATCGCGCGCCCCGCCTTCCGGCCCTATTTCACCACAGACATCACCGGCGCCGAAATCGGCGGCGCGGTCAAGAATGTGCTCGCGATCGCGTGCGGCGTGGTCGAGGGGCTGGGGCTGGGCCAGAACGCGCGCGCCGCACTGATCGCGCGCGGCTTTGCCGAGATGACGCGGTTCGGCCTGGCCTGCGGGGCGCAGGCGGAGACGCTGTCGGGCCTGTCGGGGCTGGGCGATCTGGTGCTGACCTGCTCGTCGGTAAGCTCGCGCAATTTCTCGCTGGGCAAGGCGCTGGGCGAGGGTCGTAACGCCGCCGAGATTCTCGCCGACCGCGCAACCGTGGCCGAAGGCGCCTTCACCGCGCCGGTGCTGCAGCGCGTGGCGCGCGACCGGGGCGTGGCGATGCCGATCGTCGACACCGTGTGCGCCCTGCTGGCAGGCGACGTCGCAGCGGGCGATGCGGTGGCGGCGCTGTTGGCAAGGCCGCTGACAGCGGAATGATTTTCTCTCCCCTCCCGCTTGCGGGCGGGGCGAAAGTAGTCACTCCCTCGCCAAAATCGCCGCGAGCCCTGCCTCGTAATCCGGATAGCGCAACTCCCACCCCAGCAGCCGTTTGGCCTTGCCGTTCGCCACCCGGCGGTTCTCGGCATAAAAGCCCAAGGCCATCGGCGAGAGGTTGGCTTCCTCCAGCGTCTGCAGCGGTGGCAGCGGTGCGTGGAGCAGGCGGCACGCCGCCTCGATCACCAGATTCTGCGAACAGGGCAGGTCGTCGGCGAGATTGTACACCCCCGCCGGGCCAGCAAACGAGGCTATCACCCCGCCTGCGATATCATCGACATGCACCCGGCTGAACACCTGATCGGGCATCGCGATACGCTTGGCCGAGCCTTCGCGCACCCGGTCCAATGCGCTGCGTCCGGGGCCGTAGATCCCCGGCAGCCGCAGCACATGGACGCGCGAATCGAGCGGGGGATCGAGCGCCTGCCAGTCGAGATCGGCCTGGGTGCGCGCGTTGCGCCTGCCGGTGCCGACGATGGCGCCTTCATCAACCCACGCCCCGCGCGCATCGCCATAGACACCGGTCGAGGACAGATAGCCGATCCAGCGCGCAGGTGCGGCGCGCAACGCATCGGCATAAGCGGCGAGCACCGGGTCAGCGCCGCTGGCGCGATCGGGCGGAACGCTCGATAGGATGTGGCTCGCGCCTGCCAGCGCGGCGTGGACGGCGGCGCTGTCGGCAAAATCGGTGTCGCCCGCACGGCCCGTGCCCTGCACCTGCCAGCCCTGGGCGCGCATCCGCTGCGCCAGGATCGAGGCGGTATAGCCCATGCCGAAGATGAAAAGCCTGCTCATGGCGCGCGACCCTAATGCCCTGGCAGCGGCTGACAAGCGTTTGCCGGGGTCTGCGTCAGGCCAGCCTGGTGTCGCGCACGATGGGACGCGGGCGGTGGTTGTCGTCGAGAGCGACAAAGGTGAACAGGCCGCTGGTCACGCGCACCTCCTGCTCGCCGCGGTCGCGTGTCGCGATGACATCCAGCCGGATCGAAATCGAGGTGCGGCCCACCCGCTCGACCTCGGCATAGACCGAGATGATATCGCGCAGCAGGATGGGGGCAAGGAACTGCATCGCCTCGATGGCGACCGTGGCGCAAGGCCCCTGAACCTCGCGGCTGGCGACGATGCCGCCTGCGATATCCATCTGCGCCAGCACCCAGCCGCCGAAGATATGGCCGTTGGAATTAATGTCCGCAGGCGCGGGCACCACCCGCAGCACGGGATCGCGACACTCGGTCAGGCGATCGGTGGTCTCAGTCATGGAATTACCCCCCGGTTGGCACCCGGCACTCCGGCCCCCGGTCACGGAGACTCGGGATCGAGCGCGTCGTCTATCGATTCGTCATGGCCGGTGCCGCTGGAAAGGAACACCAGCCCCATCAGCGCTGCGGTCAGCAACATCGTGAAGCCTATGCCCAGCGCCGCAGCGATGTACATGTGGATCGAGACCGTGCCGTGCAGCATGAACAGCACGCCCAATATGCTCACCACAGCCAAGGCCGTGGCCGCCGCCATCCAGCCCATCACCCGCCAGTAGCGGCGCCAGGCGAATCGGGCATATTCGGGATCATCGAGATTGGAAAAGCGGGGCATGGAAGGGGATATAGGTCGAGATGCCTTTTCTTTCCAAGCATTTCGTGGGACCATCGCTCTGCTTGAGTCGCCATGGCGGACCTCGTCGCATTGCCGCCTTTGTCAGAGGGACCGGGCGTAACGCTTAGGAGGGCGCATGTCATGACCATTGCCAATATTCTGTCCGGGCGCGATGGCGCGGTCCACCAATGCACCTGCAATGCCACCGTGCGCGATGCGGCCAACCTGCTCGCGGAAAAGCGCATTGGCGCGCTGCCGATCGTGCGCGACGGCGAGGTGGTCGGCATCTTCTCCGAGCGCGATCTGGTCTACCGGCTGCATTCGGACGGCCCCGATATTCTCGATCAGCCGGTCGAAAAGGCGATGACCGCGCCCGCGATCACCGTTGCCCCCGACACCGCGGTGATGTCCGCGCTCTCGCTGATGACGCGCAGGCGGATCCGCCATCTGCCGGTGGTCGAAGGCACGACTTTGATCGGCTTCGTCTCGATCGGCGATCTGGTGAAGTACCGCATCGACAAGATCGAAAGCGAGGCCGCAGCGCTGAGGGATTACATCCAGAGCGTTTGAGGGCTGCTGTTCTCCAGTTTTTTGCCTGTCATTCCCGCGAACGCGGGAATCCCGCTTTGTCTGGCCCCTCGGGCAGAAGCGGGACCCCTGCCTTCGCGGGGGTGACGATAAAAGGGCTTGGGGCTGGCACTAACCCCTATCGCATCAACCCGCCCAGCAGATTGCGCGCGAACCGGCCGAGGCCCGGAAAGCCGAACGCCTTGCCCAGTTCGGTCGCGACCGTGCCCGCAGCGGCACTCGCCGCGCTGGCACCCGGGCGCGCGCTGCTCTTCTTGCCGCGGATGGCGCCTGCAATCACCGCGCCGGCCGAGGCGGCTGCCGCCCCGGCTGCGGCATTCCCTGCCTTGGCCCAGATCGATGTCGTCTTGCGCGGCTGCTTCGCCACCTCGTCCTTGCCCTTGGCCTCGACTTCCTCGGCGACCGCGGCAGCGTCGGCGGCCTTCTGCGCGAGCACCTCCATCGCCGATTCGCGCTCTATCCGCGTGTCGTACTTGCCGTCATAGGGCGAGACCGACTGGATGATCGCGCGCTCCTTCGGCGTCAGCGGGCCGAGCCGCGAGCGCGGCGGCTTGATCAGCGTGCGCTGGGTGATCGAAGGCGAGCCGTCCTCGAGCAATGTCGAGACCAGGGCCTCGCCGGTCTTGAGTTCGGTGATCGCAGTTTCGACGTCGAGATCGGGGTTGATGCGGAAAGTGTCCGCTGCCGCCTTGATCGCCTTCTGGTCGCGCGGGGTGAAGGCGCGCAGCGCGTGCTGCACCCGGTTGCCCAGCTGGCCTGCGACCTTTTCAGGGATATCGATCGGGTTCTGGGTGATGAAATAAACGCCCACCCCCTTGGAACGGATCAGCCGGACGACCTGCTCGATCTTCTCCTCGAGCGCCTGCGGCACGTCATCGAACAGCAGGTGCGCCTCGTCGAAGAAGAACACGAGCTTGGGTTTTTCGGGATCGCCGACCTCGGGAAGCGTCTCGAACAGTTCGGACAGCAGCCACAACAGGAAGGTCGCATAGAGCTTGGGGCTCTGCATCAATTTGTCGGCGGCAAGCACGTTGATATAGCCGCGCCCCTGGTCGTCGCAGCACAGGAAATCGTCGATCTCGAGCGCGGGTTCACCGAAGAACTGGCCTGCACCCTGGCTTTCCAGCTGGAGCAGTTGCCGCTGGATCGTGCCGACACTCGCCTTGGTGACATTGCCGAACCGGGCGGAAAGCTCGCTCGCATTCTCGGCGGTATAGGCGAGCACCGATTGTAGGTCGGCCAGATCGAGCAGCAGCAGCCCCTTTTCATCGGCATAGCGGAAGGCGATGTTGAGCACGCCTTCCTGCGTGTCGTTCAACCCCATCAGCCGCGCGAGCAGCAGCGGCCCCATCTCGCTGATCGTGGTGCGGATCGGGTGGCCCTGTTCGCCGTAAAGGTCCCAGAAGATCGCGGGGTTGTCCGAATAGGCAAAGCCCTCGAGCCCGATCTCGGCGGCGCGCGAGACAAGCTTGTCATGCGCCTTGTGGGTGGGCGAGCCCGGCATCGCGATCCCGGCAAGGTCCCCCTTCACATCGGCGACGAATACCGGAACGCCCTCGGACGAAAAGCTCTCGGCAATCCCCTGCAATGTCACGGTCTTGCCGGTGCCGGTGGCGCCCGCGACCATGCCGTGCCGGTTGGCACGGGCAAGCACGAGCACCTGCCGCTCCCCGCCGCCAAAGCCTAGAAAGATATCGGACATAGGTGGTGCTCCCCGCAACTGCTGTTTGCGGATGTATGCCGCGAGAGCAGGGGCAAGTCGAGGGAGGTTACAAGAGTATGCACGTTGCGCGGCAGTTCAGGCCCACCCCGGCTTCGGCTTGGCCTCAGCCACCCCTCCCGCAAGCGGTAGGGGAGAATGTTGCGCTGTCCCTCTCCCCTCCCGCTTGCGGGAGGGGCAGCGCGGCTTGCCGCGCGGGGTGGACCTGTAAAGACCTAGATCCACCCACCCAGCTCGCGCCGCACCAAAGTCTCGAGCATGTCCATGCCCTCGCCGCTGGCGTTGAGGCACGGCAGGTACGCAAACTTCTCGCCGCCGGCGTGCTCGAACTGCTCGCGGCCTTGGATCGCCAGCTCTTCCAGCGTCTCGAGGCAATCGACCGAAAAGCCGGGCGCGACCACCGCGATGCGCTTGACGCCCTTCTTGCCCAGCGCCTCGAGCGTCGCGTCGGTCGCGGGCTCGAGCCATTTGGCGCGGCCGAAGCGCGACTGGAATGAGACGACCAGCTCGCGCCCCATCGCCTCGCTCAAAAGCCGCGCGGTCTTGCGACACTGGCAGTGATAGGGATCGCCCAGATGCAGCGTGCGCAATGGCATGCCATGGAAGCTGGTGACGATCTCTTGCGGAACGAAATCGAGCGAGGCGATCGCGTGCTCGATGTTGCGCTTCAAGGCATCGATGTGCGCGGGGTCATCATGATAGGCGGGCAAGGTGCGGATCGCGGGCTGCCAGCGCATCGCCTGCAGCACCTCGAACGCCTTGTCGTTGGCGGTGCCGGTGGTCGCGCCCGAATATTGCGGATAGAGTGGGGCGAGCAGGATGCGGTCGCACCCTGCCTCCTTCATCGCCTTGATCCGCGATTCGATCGAGGGCTGGCCATAGCGCATCGCGTAATCGACCAGCACCGCATCGCCCAGTCGGGCCTTGAGCGCCTCGGCCTGCCTTCGCGAATACACCGCGAGCGGCGAGCCCTGGTCGGTCCAGACCTCGGCATAAGCAGCCGCCGATTTCTGCGGGCGGGTGTTGAGGATCACCCCGCGCAGCAAGGGCTGCCAGACGATCGCGGGGATTTCCACCACGCGCTTGTCGGAGAGGAACTCGCCCAGATAATCGCGCACCGCCTTGGTGGTCGGCGCTGCGGGCGTACCCAGATTGATCAGCAGCACGCCGATGCGGGGCTTCAGGATCGGCGGGTGATCGGCATCGGGCTGCATTCCCGACCTGGAAATATCGAAATCGCTCACAGGCCACCTGACAGCAATGGCAGCTGGCGGAAGCGCAGGCCGGTGGCAGAGGCGAGCGCGTTGGCAATCGCGGGCGCGACAGCAGGCACGCCGATCTCGCCAAGGCCCGCAGGCGGCTCCTGGCTCTCGATAAAGTCCACGCGGATCTCCGGTATGTCGGCCAGTTGCGGCAGGGAAAGGTCTCTCAAGGCTCTGGCATCGGGATAACCATCGGTCCAGCCGGTGGCGCACCCCATCGCCATCGCAAGGCCGAATATCATGCCGCCCTCGATCTGTTGCAAGGCTATGTCGTGATTGATGATGCGCCCGGCATCGACCACCGCGGACAATCGCTCGACCCGAAAGCCGCCGCGCGCGCCTGCGCCATCTGTACCGCTGCCGCCGCGTGAGGCGCTGGCGACCACCGCGATGTGCGCGCCGTTCCAGCTGCAGCAGGCGACGCCCTGGCCGCTGTTGTCGAGCCCGCCATCCCATTCGGCCAGCCCCGCCACCCGGGTGAGGCAGTTGGCGAGGCGGATGTTCTGCCCCAGCATCTGCACCCGGTACGACAAGGGCTCGCGCCTCGCCTGGGCGGCCAGCTCGTCGATGAACGATTCGGTGACGAACACGCCATAGCTCGCGCCATTGCCGCGCCAGCGCCCGGTGGGGATGTCGATCCGCACCGGGTAATGATCGATCGCGACGTTCGCGATGTCATAAGGCACCATCGCGCCGGAAACCGCCATCCGGTCGGCATCGCCGCTGGTATCGCCGATCGCCTCCATGCCGTGCGAATCGTTGAACAGCCGCTGCGCCGATTCGCGCGCGCTGGGCGGGCAGGCGATCTTGACCGAGAGCGCGGCGATGTTCGCCTGTTCGTCGATCAGCGCCGCGACGCGCGCAGCGACGGGCGTGCGGACGGGATCGCGCACCGCCTCTTCCTGCCGCGAGCGGGTGAGCTGCACCGGTCGGCGCAGGTCGCGTGCCAGGATCGCGGCGGGCGCGACCAGATCGTCATCGAGCCTGCGGTCGAACGACCCGCCAGCGGGCATGGGATAGATCTGCACATTGGCAGGCGCGATGCCCAGCGCCTTGGCCGCGCGCCGCCGGGCGGCTACCGGGGCCTGACTCGCCGCCCACAGTTCCAGCCGGTTGTCGGCAAAGCGCGCGGTGACCGCGCCGGTTTCGAGCGTCGCATGCGGCGCGGCGGCGATGGCATAGCGCGCCGCCAGCCCCCTGCCCCCGGCAAAGCCCTTATCGCCCTCGCCGCGTTCGATCATCCGATAGCCGGTGCCCGAATCGCCGTCCTTGCCTTGAATCGCCTTGGCGAGCAATTCAGCGACATCCTCGCCGCTGCGCCGTTTGCCGCTGTGGCGGAAGCGCGGGCGCAGGCGGTTGACCGCCTTGTCCGCCGCCCACCAGCTGGTCGCCGCCGCCGCGACCCAGTCTTCGCCCTGGACGATGTCGATCAGCCCGGTCACGCCATCGGCCAGCTTGCGGTCGACGCTGACCAGGGCGGTCGCGCCCACCGGGCCCTGGCGGATCGCGGCATAGACCATGTCGGGCAGGCGGACATCGCCCGCAAAGGTGGCACTGCCATCGACCTTGCCGGGCAGGTCCAACCGCGCAAAGGGCGGCGCATCGCTCACCGGCTCGGCGCGGACATTGCCAGGCAGCGTGGCGCGCAAAGGTGCAGGATCGGGAACGGCATAGCCCACTGCCTCGGCAGCGAGTTCCGCGAAGCGCAGCTTCTCGTTGCCCCAGACGACGAAACCGTCGCGGGTGTCGGTTTCCTCGACCGTCGCGCCCCAGCGATCTGCGGCCGCCTGACACAGCAGCGAGCGCGCGGTCGCAGCCGCCGCGCGGTATCCCGCCTCATAAGCGGTGACTTCGGTATCGCCTGCGGTCACCACGAACTCGCGCATCGCGGCCCAGCGGCGTACGAGGATGTCGTTGGCATCGGGCTGCAGCGCCAGCACCGGGGGCAGCAGCAGCGGCGCCCATTCGCTCGCGAGCATGGTGTTGGCGAACACCGGAACCGGCGGCGCGGGCTCGATCGCGATCGTCCGCCAGTCCGCGCCCAGCTCTTCGGCAACGATTTGCGCGAGCACGGTGCCCACCCCCTGCCCCATTTCGCAATGCGGATTGCTGACGATCACAGTGCCGTTGGCGGCGATGCGCAGATACGCGCCGAACACCGCCTCGTCGCCGATCAGCGCGGGCGGATTGTCATAGCGGCGCGGCCACAGCGCCCAGGCGACCGTCAGTCCGGTGCCCGCGGCTGCGGTGATCAGCAGGCCGCGCCGCGTGATCTGCACCATGTTCAGCCTGCCGGCCCGAACCGGTTGTCGATCCAGGTCGAGATGCGGCCTGCAATCGCGGCGAAGCTGTCGGAGATCAGCCCCTCGCCCGATGCCGGCGGCACGCCCGCATCGCTCGACCGACGGATCACCATGTCGAGCGGAACGCGGCCCAGGAACGGCAGGTTCATCGATTTGGCCGCCGCTTCCGCGCCGCCGATGCCGAACGGATCGGACAATTCGCCGCAATGCGGGCAGACATAGCCCGCCATGTTCTCGATCAGCCCGATGATCGGAATGCTGCCCTGTTCGAACAGGCTGATCGCGCGCACCGCGTCCATCAGCGCCAGATCCTGCGGAGTGGAGACGATCACCGCGCCAGCCGGCTTGTGCTTCTGCAGCATCGAAAGCTGCACATCGCCAGTTCCCGGTGGCAGATCGACGATGATGTCGGTGACATCGCCCCATTGCGCGTTGATCAGCTGGTCGAGCGCCTTGCCCGCCATCGGCCCGCGCCAGGCGATGGCCTGACCCTGCGGCACGATATGGCCCATCGAGAGCAGAGGCACGCCATAATCGTTGGGGACCGGCACCAGTTTGTCGTCGCGCGCGGTGGGTTTGACATCCTCGCAATCGAACAGGCGCGGCTGGCTGGGACCGTAGATATCGGCATCGACCAGCCCGACCTTGCGCCCGGCGCGGTGCATCGCCACCGCCAGATTGGCGGAAAAGGTGGACTTGCCGACACCGCCCTTGCCCGAGCCGACCACGATCAGCCGCGGCGGGCGGCGCTCTGCGGTCATCGCCACCTGAACCTTGGTGACGCCCTCGATCTTGAGCAGCGCGCCCTTGAGCGCGATCTCCATGCGGTCGCGCGCGAGGCCATCGAGCCCGCCGACATCGAGCACCAGCGAAACCACGCCGCCTTCGCGCAGCCGCATGCCGCTTGCCCTGCCCTCGCTCGCCGCGGCTGCAGCGGTTTCAATTTCGTTCAGCTCTGCCATATTCGTCCCAAGCGCATAAAGCGGCGCACCATCATCCGGCAAGCCCCTGCCCTGCCTAGACGAAATGCGCGTGTCCGCAAAACAGATGCGCATGAAACCCCTGTTTTTATCGGAGTCACGTCTTATAAAGAGAGTATGACAAGACTGACCGGCTGGTTTTCCAACATTGCGACTATGGCCAACAACAGCCCCTGGGGCGGCGGATCGGGAGGTTCGGGCGGCTCTGGCGATTCCGGATCTGGCGGTGGCGCAGACAATGGGGGCAACGGCGGCCCGCGCAATCCGTGGCAGCCCGCAGGGGCCAGTCCCACCGGTGGCCGCAAGGCATCCAATATCGAAGAGCTGTTCAAGCGGCGCGGCGGTGGCGGCGGCGGCTTTGGTGGCGGAGGCTTTGGCGGCCTGCCCCGGCGTCCCAACGGCAAGAGCTATCTTCCCATCGCCATCGGCCTGATCTTCGTGCTGTGGCTGCTGCTCACCAGCATCCACCGCGTCGGCCCGCAGGAGCGCGGCGTGGTCTCGTTCCTCGGATCCTACTCGCGCACGCTGGAACCCGGCATCGCGATGACGCTGCCCTCGCCGGTGGAATCGTTCGAGGTCGTCGATGTCCAGAACATCCGCACGATCGATATCCCCGCCGCAGGCACGCAGGAAAACCTGATCCTCACCGGCGACCAGAACCTGGTGGACCTTGCCTATTCGGTGCGCTGGACGATCAAGGACCCCACGCTTTACCTGTTCCAGCTGGCCGACCCCGAAGCGACCATCCGCGAGGCGGCAGAGGCCGCGATGCGCGCCAGCGTGGCCGAAGTGACGCTCGACGATGCGATCGGCCCTGGCCGTATCGAGGTCGAGCAGAAGGTCGAGCAGCGGATGAAGGAGCTGCTCGACGGCTATCGCTCGGGCATTCAGGTCCAGGGCGTCGCGATCAAGAAGGCCGACCCGCCCGAAGCCGTCAACGAAGCATTCAAGGCGGTGTCCGCCGCGCAGCAGGAAGCGCAGACCTTCCTCAACGAGGCGCGCGCTTATGCCCAGCAGCTCACCGCTGCCGCGCAGGGCGAGGCCGCCGCGTTCGACAAGGTCTACGAGGAATACCGCATGGCGCCCGAAGTGACGCGTCGGCGCATGTATTACGAAACCATGGAGCGGGTACTGTCCAAGCTTGACAAGACGATCATCGAACCGGGCAATGTCGTCCCCTATCTGCCGCTGCCGGAGCTGCGCAAGCGGGTGGAAGCGACCCCTGCGCCGCCTGCGCCAGCGACCGGGGAGGCACGCTGATGGGATCGATGATGCAACGCCCGATGCTGCTGCTCGGCCTGCTCGCATTGCTGCTGATCGTGCTGGCAAGTTCGGTCGCGGTGGTGCCCGAAACCAAGCAGGCGGTGATCGTCCGCTTCGGCCAGCCGGTGCGCACCTTCAACGTCTATCGCGAGAACGAGGAGTTCGGCCAGACCGGCGCGGGCCTCATCGCGCGCATCCCGTTTGCCGAACAGATCGTCTGGGTCGACAAGCGCGTGATCGCGGTCGAGATGGAGCAGCAGCAGGTGCTCTCCACCGACCAGTTGCGGCTTGAGGTCGATGCCTATGCGCGCTTCCGGATCGTCGATCCCGAGCGGATGTATGTTTCCGCCGGAAGCGTCGAGCGCGTCGCTGCTGAGCTTCGCCCGATCCTCGGATCAGCGCTGCGCAACGAGCTGGGCAAGCGCCAGTTTGCAGCCTTGCTGAGCCCCGAGCGCGGCGGCATCATGGACCGCATCCAGGCCGGGCTTGACCGTATCGCATCGCAGTACGGCGCGCAGATCGTCGACGTGCAGATCAAGCGCGCCGACCTGCCGCAGGGCACCCCGCTGCAAAGCGCGTTCCAGCGGATGCGCACCGCGCGCGAGCAGGAAGCACGCACCATCACCGCGCAGGGCCAGAAGAACGCACAGATCATCCGCGCCGAGGCCGATGCATCCGCATCGCGTACCTATGCCAACAGCTTTGGCAAGGATGCGTCCTTCTATGAATTCTACCGTGCAATGCAGAGCTATGAACGGACGTTCCTGGGTGGATCGGGCGAAACCTCGATCATCCTGTCGCCCAACAACGAATATCTGCGCGAATTCCAGGGTCGGGGTAATCGCTAAACCGGTGCGGCGCACCTGATGCGCCGCACCATTCAATCTGCGTTCAGGCGCGGGTTGCAAACCGGACGTACCAAGGTTTTGCACCGGCTTGTCGGTGTTCTGGGGAAGCCGGTGGTCGCGTCTTAAGACATGAAGAGGAATCACACGTGCGATACGCTTATGCAGTGACGTCAGCCCTTTTGCTCGGTGGCAGCGCCGTCGTGCTGGCCACCGGCCAGCCACTGGGCGCGCAGGTCGCCCAGAACGACCAGAGCGCGATGATGGCAGCCGCCCCGCGCCCCGGCGCGCCGATGAGCTTTGCCGACCTCACCGAACAGCTGCAACCTGCGGTGGTCAACATCTCCACCCGCCAGCGGGTGCGCGTGGCCAACAATCCCTTTGCCGGAACCCCGTTCGGCGGCCTGTTCGGCGCGCCCGAAGGCGGCGGTGGCGGCGGCACCCGCGAGGCACAGTCGCTGGGATCGGGCTTCATCATCTCGGCTGATGGCTATGTCGTCACCAACAACCACGTGATCGCAGCCGAAGGCAATGCCTCGGTCGAATCAATCACCGTGACCATGCCCGACGGCACCGAATACCCCGCCCGGCTGATCGGCCGCGATCCGCAGTCCGACCTTGCCGTGCTCAAGATCTCGGGCACCAAGCCGTTCCCGTTCGTGCGCTTCGGCGATTCGACCAAGGCGCGCGTCGGCGACTGGATCCTCGCGATCGGCAACCCGTTTGGCCTCGGCGGCACGGTGACCTCGGGAATCATCTCGGCGGTTTATCGCAACACCGGCCAGGGCGGCGCCTATGACCGCTATCTGCAGACCGACGCCGCGATCAACCGGGGCAATTCGGGCGGCCCGATGTTCGACCTCAACGGCAACGTCATCGGCATCAACAACGCGATCATCTCGCCCACCGGCGGCAGCGTCGGCATCGGCTTTGCGATCCCTGCCGAAGTCGCCGCACCCATCGTCGAGAAGCTGCGCAGCGGAACCGCGATCGAGCGCGGCTATCTGGGCGTCGGCATCACGCCGCTGACCGATGATCTTGCCGCCTCGCTGGGCCTGCCCAAGAAGCGCGGCGAGTTCATCCAGCGTGTCGAACCGGGCGAACCGGCAGAGAAGGCCGGGCTGAAGGCAGGCGATGTCGTGGTGTCGGTCGACGGCAAGGACGTGACTCCCGATCAGACTCTGTCGTTCATCGTCGCCAACACCGCCCCAGGCAAGCGCATCCCCGTCGTGGTGGTGCGCAATGGCGAACGCATGACGCTGACCGCGACGGTCGGCAAGCGTCCGAGCGAAGAGGAGCTCAACGCGCAGGCATTCAACCCCGAAGCTGCCGAGGACTTCTCCGATCAGGACGAACAGGTCAGCGAGCAGGCCACCCGCCAGGCGCTGGCCATGGCGGTGACCGAACTGACCCCGCAGATCGCGCGGCAGATCGGCGTCCCGCCCGAGCTCAAGGGTGTCGTGGTGGCCGCGGTCGATCCTTCGGGCGATGCCGCAACCAAGGGCATCCGCCGCGGCGACGTGATCCTCTCGATCAACAACCGTCCCGTCGCGACCGGAGCGGATGTCGACCGGGTGATCGCCGAGGCGCGCGCTGCCAACCGCGAAGCCGTACTGCTGCGCGTCCAGCGCCGCACCGGCCAGCCGCAGTTCCTGCCGGTGCGCCTGCGCACGAAGTAAGGGCGGATCAGGGCGAAAACGAACAAGGGGCGGTACCATATGGTGCCGCCCCTTTTCGTTGAGCATTGGGCTAGCTTCATCACCGTCACCCCCGCGAACACGGGGGTCCCGCTCTTGTGAAGCCGTTTGTGCAGAAGCGGGATTCCCGCGTTCGCGGGAATGACGAGATCGTACACCCACCGCGCCCACGCTTTTCGCGAGCGTCAACTTGTCTTGCCTGCCGCGGCTTCCTAGTGTGGCCGCGAAAGCCCTGATTCACGGGCGAGACAGGAGAGTATGCATGGGCAGAATTGCAATCGTAACCGGCGGAACGCGCGGCATTGGCGAGGCGATCAGCCTGGCGCTCAAGGATGCAGGCGCACGGGTTATCGCCAGCTACGGTGGCAATGACGAAGCCGCCAGCGCCTTTTCCAAGCGGACCGGCATCGCCGTGCAGAAGTGGGATGTCGGCGACCACCAGCAGAGCATGGATGCGGTCGCCAAGATCGAGGCCGATCACGGCCCGGTCGACATCCTGGTCAACAATGCCGGGATCACCCGTGACGCGACGATGATGAAAATGACCTGGGAGCAGTGGGACGAGGTGATCCGCGTCGACTTGACCGGTTGCTTCAACATGGCCAAGGCGTGCTTCCCCGGCATGCGCACCCGCGGCTGGGGCCGGATCGTCAACATCGGATCGGTCAACGGCCAGGGCGGTCAGATCGGCCAGGTCAACTATGCCGCTGCCAAATCGGGCATCCACGGCTTCACAAAGTCGCTGGCGATGGAAGGTGCGCGCTATGGCGTCACCGCCAACGCGATTGCGCCGGGCTATATCGCCACCGAAATGCTCTCGACCATCCCGCAGAACGTGATGGACAAGATCGTGGCGCAGATCCCGGTCGGACGTCTGGGCCAGGCCGAGGAAATCGCGCGCGGCGTCGTCTTCCTCACCGCTGAGGAAGCCGCGTTCGTGACCGGATCGACGCTGTCGATCAACGGCGGCCAGCACATGTACTGATCCCTCGCCGGGCAGAAATCACCAAAGGGCCGTGCAGCGATGCGCGGCCCCTTTGCGTTTCAGGGCCAGTGTGGTTCAGGGTTTCGCCATCAGCCCGGCGATCAGCCCGCGCTTGGCGCCGCCGCCCGATTTGAGCACGTTGCGGCGAAACAGCCGCGCGCCGAAGCGGATCAGCAGCAGCACCCACGCCGCCTGCCAGCCCAGGGCCAGCAGATGCTGCAGCACATCGGGCTCCTGCGCCGCGCGCGCCAGCATCGCGAAGGGCGAGCTGAACGGGAACGCCGCGGCAAAGATCTCGATCGGCTCGCCCAGCCGGGTGACCGAATAGGACGCGAGGAAGAAGAACAACAGTTGCCCCATGGTCGCGGGCATCGACAGCGTCTGCACCTCGCGCACCGTGGTCGCCATCGCGCCGATGCCGAGGAACAAAGATCCCAGCAGCAGATAGGCCATCGCGAAATAGGCAACGCCCAGCCCAAGGAACAGCGGCCATCCGGTCGCGGGCGCGGGCAGCTGCGGCATGCCGTTGCCCGCCGCCAGGATCGCGATCACCGCCAGCCCCGCCCAGCAGGCGATGCCGATCAGCGCCATGCCCAGCATCGCGAACAATTTGCCCAGAAAGATCGCATCGATCGGCACGGCGGCCGCGAGGATCTCGATGATCTTGTTGGTTTTTTCCTCGACCAGATTGGAGAGCACCATCCCTGCGAGCAGCATGGTGAGCAGCACCAGCAGGGCCTGACCGACCTGCGCGGTGACCAGACGCCCCTGCTCCTGCGCGCCCGAGCTTTGGGCTACCGCGCGAGTCTCAAGCTTTGCGGGCTGTGCCGCCTGCCCAGCGCGCGCGCGCTCGACCAGCAGCTCGAGCGGACCCTGCCAGCGCTCGATCTCGGCTGCGGTGCCGATCAGCTGCGGGTCTGCGAGGCTTCCGGTGAGCACGCCCAGAAAGCGCGTGTCCTGTGTCGCATCGAGCAGGCGTTCGGGCTTGTCGGCCTGGCGGGCCACCAGCACCGGCACCCTGCCCTCGCCCAGCTGCGTGGCGAGCGCGGTGCGCGCCGCCAGCGCGGCCTCTGAATCGGGCGCAGCCATCACCAGCGCGAAGCTGGGCCGGTCGATATCGCGTGCGACCTGCCCGCCGATGCTGCCCGCCGCAATGCCGATCGCAAGCGGAAAGACCGGGCCGAGCAGAAAGAAGAAGAACGCCTTGGAAAAGATGATCGCGGCGAAATCGCGCCGGGCGATCACCCAGGCGGCGCGCAAAAGCTCAGGCATCGGAACCCTCCTGCAGCGCTTCTTCCTCAAGCTGGCGCGCGGCATCTGCGCCTGCGATCGCGACAAAGGCATCGTGCAGCCCGGGGCGTTCAATCGACAGCGACTGAATCCCCGCCTCACCCTCGATCAGCGCGCGCAGCAAGGGCTCGACCCCGGTTTCGGGAAGCGTGAAGTGCCAGAAATGCCCCTCGGGCGCGGCATCGGCGGGCAGCGCCGCGCGCCATGGCCCGTCGAGCGAACGCGTCTCGAGCCGCACCTGCGGGCGCAGCCGGTCGCGCGCTTCCGATACCGATCCGGTGAACGGCACCTTGCCGCCGGCAATGATCGCGATACGCTCGCACAGCCGTTCGGCATGCGCGATGACATGAGTGGAAAAGATCACGGTGACGCCCTTGTCGGCCTGCGCGCGGATCAGCCGCTCGAGCTTGGCCTGATTAAGCGCGTCGAGCCCCGAGAACGGCTCGTCGAGCACGATCAGCTCGGGATCGTGCACCAGGGTGCCGAGCAGCTGCACCGTCTGCGCCATGCCCTTAGAGAGCGTGCGCACCTCCTTGTCGGCCGCCTTGCCCAGGCCGTGCTCCTCGAGCATCGCCCTGCCCCGCCTGCGCCCCTCGGCCAGCGGCAGCCCGCGCAGCGCGCCCATGAAGGCGATCGCGTCATAGGCCTTCATCGAAGGATACAGCCCGCGCTCCTCGGGTAGATAGCCCACGCGCTTGGCGACATCGAGCGGATGATCGGTGCCCAGCAATGTCCGCGTGCCCTCGTCCGGATCGACGATGCCCAGCAGCATCCGCAAGGTGGTGGTCTTGCCCGCGCCATTGGGGCCTAGGATGCCGAAGATGCTGCCGGCAGGGACGGTGAGGTCCACCCCGTCGACCGCGCGCTGACGCCCGAAGATCTTGACCAGCCCGCGCGCTTCGATGGCATTGGCGGTCACGGCTGGTCCTTGGGCATTGGGGTTTTGGGCGGGGTCAACGGATAGCCCATCGGTCTTGGTGGAGAGGCGTTAATCGGGTAGCGGACAAATATGGTTAGCGGCAAGAAAAACCTTGAGGCGGACATTGCAGCAGAGGCCGCGCGGCTGGGCTTTGCCGATTGCGCGATTGCGCCCGCGAGCCTGGGCCCGCAGACCTCCGCGCGGCTGCAAGACTGGCTCGCCAAGGGCTGCCATGGCGACATGCTGTGGATGGAGGCGCGCAGCGACCAGCGCGCCGACCCGGCCACCCTGTGGAGCGATGTCCGATCGGTGATCATGCTGGGGATGAGCTATGCGCCCGGTCGCGATCCCTTCGCGCTCGCCGAGCATCCGGGCCTGGGGCGGATATCGGTCTATGCGCAGGGCGGCGATTATCACAAGACGGTCAAGACCGCGCTCAAGGCGCTCGCGCGCTGGCTGGTCGAGCAAAGCGACGACGTTCAGGTCAAGGTGTTCGTCGATACCGCGCCGGTGATGGAAAAGCCGCTGGCGACGGCGGCGGGGCTGGGCTGGCAGGGCAAGCACACCAACCTCGTCAGCCGCGCGCATGGCAGCTGGTTGTTCCTGGGCGCGATCTACACTACGCTGGAACTCGCGCCGAGCGGCGCGGGCCAGGATCTGTGCGGATCGTGCACCGCCTGCCAGGACGTCTGCCCGACAAACGCTTTTCCCGCGCCTTACAGGCTCGATGCGCGGCGCTGCATATCGTATCTGACGATCGAGCATGCCGGACCCATCCCCGCCGAACTGCGCGCTGGGATAGGGAACCATGTCTATGGCTGCGACGATTGCCTGGCGGTCTGCCCGTGGAACAAGTTTGCCGATGCCGCGCACCGCAACCAGGCGTTCCTGCCGCGTGCAGAGCTGGCCGCGCCCTCGCTCGCCGATCTGCTCGCGCTCGACGATGCGCAGTTCCGCGCTGTGTTCTCCGGATCACCGATCAAGCGCAGCGGGCGGGTGCGGATGGTGCGCAATGCGGCCGTGGCGGCGGGCAACAGCGGGGATCCGGCATTGGCCCCGGCGGTCGCGGCGCTGCTCGACGATGCCGACCCGGTGGTGCGCGGCGCGGCGGTGTGGGCGCTGGCCGAGCTCGACCCGGCACGCTGGGAGGCGGAGCGCGCTGCCCGCATCGCGCACGAGCAGGACGCGGACGTGCAGGCCGAATGGCGGCTTGCCGACGCGCCCGCGCCGGTCTAGGCGCAATTCCATCATGCGCCCGCCTTTCGATCACGTCCGCACCTGGATCTTCGATCTGGACAACACGCTCTACCCGGCGGAGACGGACCTGTTCGCGCTGATCGACGAGCGCATGGGGACCTATGTCGCCGATCTGATGCAGGTCGATCTGATCGAGGCGCGGCGCATCCAGAAAGACTATTATTACCAGCACGGCACCACGCTGGCCGGGCTGATGCTCGACCACGGCGTCGATCCGCACCATTTCCTCGATTACGTCCACGATATCGACATGGGCCGCATCGAGCCCTGCCCGGTTACCGCAGCAGGGCTGGCGCAACTTCCCGGGCGCAAGCTGATCTTCACCAACGGCGACGTGACCTATGCAGGCCGCGTGCTCGACCGGCTCGGCCTGCGCGACCAGTTCGAGGCGATCCACGACATCCACGCAACGCAATACCAGCCCAAACCGCACGCCGCGGCCTATGCAAGCCTGGTCGACAGCCTCGCGATCGATCCTGCAGCGGCGCTTTTCGTCGATGATCTCGCGCGCAACCTCAAGCCCGCCAAGCAGCTGGGCATGACCACGGTGTGGATGAACAACGGATCGGATGGCGGCACGCATGAGGCCGAACACGACTTTATCGACCATGAGATAAGCGCGCTGGGCGAGTGGCTCACCGCGCTGACACAGGAGACTGCCCGATGACCGACACACTCCAGATCCGCATCGAAGCCGCCTGGGACGGCCGCGACAGCCTCGACACCAGCCCCGGCAGCGCGGTGGGCCGTGATGTCGCCGAAGCCATCGCGCTGCTCGACAGCGGCGCGGCGCGCGTCGCCGAGCCCGACGGCAAGGGCGGCTGGCAGGTCAACCAGTGGCTCAAGAAGGCGGTGCTGCTCTCGTTCCGTTTGAACCCGATGGCCGAGATCAGCGGCGGCCCTGGCGGCGCGCAGTGGTGGGACAAGGTGCCCAGCAAGTTCGACGGCTGGCAGGCCGACGAGTTCAAAGCAGCGGGTTTCCGCGCGGTGCCCGGCTCTATCGTCCGCCGCGGCGCGTTCATCGCCAAGGACGCGGTGCTGATGCCCAGCTTCGTCAACATCGGCGCGCATGTCGGTGAAGGCACGATGGTCGACACCTGGGTCACCGTGGGCAGCTGCGCGCAGATTGGCCGCAACGTCCACATCTCGGGCGGCGTCGGCATCGGCGGCGTGCTCGAGCCGCTGCAGGCGGGCCCGGTGATCATCGAGGACAACTGCTTCATCGGCGCGCGCTCCGAAGTCGCCGAAGGCGTGATCGTCGGCGAGGGCGCGGTGCTCTCGATGGGCGTGTACCTGGGTTCGTCGACCAAGATCGTCGACCGCGCCACCGGCGAAGTGCATTACGGCAAGGTACCGCCCTATGCGGTGGTCGTCCCCGGCTCGATGCCCGGCAAGCCGCTGCCCGATGGATCGCCCGGCCCGTCGCTCTATTGCGCGGTGATCGTCAAGACAGTCGATGCGCAGACGCGTTCGAAGACCGGAATCAACGAGCTGCTGCGAAGCTGACCTCCCGTCATTCCCGCGAACGCGGGAATCCCGCTTGTGCCGATACGTCAGCGCGGCAGCGGGCCCCCCGCCTGCGCGGGGGTGACGAAAAGGGGAGAGACACGAAAAAGGGCGGCCTGCGCGAAGCAGACCGCCCTTTTCGTTCATCCCTGCGGAATGAAGCCGCAGGAGCAGAAGATTACTTGAGCTCGACGGTGCCGCCGGCTGCTTCGATCTTCGCCTTGATGTCTTCGGCTTCAGCCTTGCTGACGCCTTCCTTGATCGCCTTGGGAGCGCTTTCCACCAGGGTCTTCGCTTCGGTCAGGCCGAGCGAAGTGATGGCGCGGACTTCCTTGATGACCTGGATCTTCTTGCCGCCGTCGCCGGTCAGGATGACGTCGAATTCGGTCTGCTCTTCAGCAACCGGTGCAGCAGCGCCAGCAGGCGCGGCAACAGCGACAGCAGCAGCGGCCGAAACGCCCCATGCTTCTTCGAGGGCCTTCGAGAGTTCAGCGGCTTCAAGAACGGTCAGCTTCGAGAGTTCTTCGACCAGGTTTGCGATATCTGCCATTTTAAGTCTCCAGTTCTAAATCATGATAGGTGCCGCATCCGCCCGGACAGGCGAGACGCGACGAAGTTTGAAAAGCTTATGCGTCTTCCTTGGTCGCATAGGCGCCGAACACGCGGGCAAGCTGCCCAGCCGGTGCCTGAATGACCTGGACAACCTTGGTTGCCGGGGCATTGACGAGACCAATGATCTTGGCGCGCAGTTCGTCGAGCGAGGGCATCGAGGCAAGCGCCTTGACACCTTCGGCATCCAGAACCGTGTCACCCATTGCGCCGCCGACAATCTCAAGCTTTTCATTGTCCTTGGCGAAGTTCACCGCAACCTTTGCAGCCGCGACCGGATCGGTCGAGGTGGCAAGGGCAATCGGTCCGGTCAGCAGGTCGGCGATGGACTCATAGGGAGTGCCCACCGCAGCCAGCTTGGCCAGGCGATTCTTGGTGACTTTGTAGCTGGCGCCTTCTGCGCGCATCTTCGTGCGAAGCTCGGTCGACTTGGCAACGGTCAGACCCAGATTACGGGTCACCACCACCACACCGGCTTCACCGAAGGTTGCGTTCAGCGAGGCAACAGCGGCTTTTTTATCAGCACGATCCATGCTGGTCTCCTTCCACATGAGCGCATCGAACAGACAGTGTGCACTGCCCGCCGGTGCACCCGGTTCATTGCGCAGCGCCCTTGCCCTTGTGGGGGTCAAGCACTGCAGATCAGTCCGTGGGGGTGTTTGCCGAGCCGTTGCCCCGATCCGATTGGAGGGGCGAAAATGGCAGCGTCTGTCCTGATCAGATCAGGAGCAGTGAAAAACATATCCCCGTCTAGGCTGGACATTAAGCGGAGCAAATCCCCCGCACCAACTGTCTCGGACGGCGATCGGCTGGGCCCTGAGGCCTATCCGGTCAGCGGCGGCCAATAGCAGCGGGGCTACCAGAGTCAAGCCCTGTCGCATTTTCGGTCCGGCTCAAACCGAGTTCAAGTGATCGCAATCACATTGTCTATCATAATGGTTGAGTTATATCCAGCTCATCGCCGGGGCCGACCGAGGCCATGGCGACCGCCGCGTGGTCCCCGCGTGGCGAACTCGAAACGAAAGGTGCCCCATGACCGGATTTCGTACCCAGTCGCTCAGCGATCCCACCATTCTGACCGTCGGCCTCGACAACAGTGGGCCGGATCACTGGCAGAGCCATTGGGAGCGTCAATCGCTCAATTGCCGCCGTGTCGATATGGGCAACTGGCGCACCCCCAACCGCAATGCCTGGGTCAACCGGCTCAACATTGCCATCCGCCAGACCCAAGGACCGATCGTGCTGGTCGCGCACTCGCTGGGCTGCCATGCCGTTGCCTGGTGGGCCGCGCTGGAATGCCCAACCACCAGCGGTCCGGTGATCGGCGCGCTGCTCGTCGCTCCGCCGGAGGTCGACAATGCACCAAGAGATCCTCGGGTGTGCAGCTTTGCCCCGTCGGCCCGAGGTGTCCTGCCCTTCCCCAGCCTGCTCGTGAGCAGCCGCGACGATCCCTACATCTCACCCGACAGGGCCTATCGTCTCGCCAGTTTTTGGGGAGCGGATCATATCGATGCCGGACGGCTCGGGCACATCAACGCAGAAGCGCGGCTGGGCGACTGGACGTTCGGCAAGACATTGCTGGCGCGACTGCTCGATTCGGCGCAGTTCGAGCGCAGTGTGATGCAGCAGGCACTGCCCCCTGCGCAGCGGTCCGCACGCGGATGGCGAGCCGACCTCACCCAGTGACGCCCTGACATGCCGGCTGAAGACCGGCGTCGGAGCGCGGGCGTCAGTCAGCCCTTGTCACGCTGACGTTCTGCTCGACCAGCTCCACCGTGCCGAAAGCGGTGAGGAAGGCGACGTCGAGCGCGTCGCGGCCGACGCCGATCTTCACCATGTCGGCGGCGCTCGCCATGCCGGTGGGGTCGATGAGGTGCCACGAGCCGCCAACGCCCGAGGGATCTGCGAGGAACACTTCTGCGACCGCGTGGAAATCGGGCGGGGTGACATCGGGCGCGTAGACGCTGGCGAACCGCGCCGGGATCGAGCAGGCGCGCGCGAGCACGATCATGACATGCGCATAATCGCGGCAGACGCCATGGCGCATCACGAAGCTGTCGAGCGCGGTGGTGGTTCCGTCCGATGAGCCGGACTCATACACAAAATGTTCGGTGATCCAGTCGCGCATCGCAGCGATCCGGGCCCCGCCCTGCAACTCGCCAAATTCGGTGTCGACGAAGCTGTGGAACTTGGTGGCGGGGCAATAATGCGAATCGAACAGATACTGCACGGTTTCGCCGGGCAGCTGGTGCAGCGGCATCTGCGGCAGCGTTGCGACATCGACCAGATCGCGCAGCACCGTCATCCGGGCCCGGTAGTCGATGCTGAGCCTCCCGCTGGTGCGCAGCCATATCCGGTCGCCGATTCCGTCCAGCGCCGCCACGCGGACGAAATGCTCGCACCGCGATGCCTCGATATGCGCCCATTCGATCCGCTGTTCGGGGATCGCGGCGGCCTCGACCTGCAGCAGGATATCGGTCGGCACATCCATGTCATAGGTCAGCGTGATGTGCAGATCGAGGGTCATCAGGGAAGCTCCAGCGGGCGGATGTGGGGGTCTGTGAAAGCCAGACACCAAAAAGGGGCCGAGGTTCCCCCCGGCCCCTGATTTAGGCTTTTAACAGCAGAGTGTGACGATCAGCCTGCGTGCACTTCCGACAGGTCGACCTTCAGGCCGGGGCCCATCGACGAGCTGACCGAGATCTTGCGCAGGTACTTGCCCTTGGAGCCCGAGGGCTTGGCACGCACGATGGCTTCGACGAACGCATCGAAGTTGGCGCGCAGCGCCTCATCGGTGAAGCTCGCCTTGCCGATGCCGCTGTGGATGATGCCGGCCTTTTCGACGCGGAATTCGACCTGGCCGCCCTTGGCAGCCTTGACCGCTTCAGCGACGTTCGGGGTGACGGTGCCCAGCTTCGGGTTCGGCATCAGGCCCTTGGGACCCAGCAGCTTGCCCAGACGGCCGACCACACCCATCATGTCGGGGGTGGCGATGACGCGGTCATAATCGACCTTGCCGTTCTGCATTTCTTCCATCAGGTCTTCGGCACCGACGCGCTCGGCACCAGCGGCGAGAGCCGCATCGGCCTTGTCGCCGCGAGCGAACACGGCAACGCGCACGTCCTTGCCGGTGCCCGAGGGCAGCGACACGACACCGCGGACCATCTGGTCGGCGTGACGCGGGTCGACGCCCAGGTTCAGCGCGACTTCGATGGTTTCGTCGAACTTCGACGTTGCCAGTTCCTTGATGGTCTTGATGGCTTCATCGACGCCGTACAGCTTTTCAGCGTCGAGCTTGGCGGAGAGGGCCTTTGCCTTCTTGGTCACTTTTGCCATGATACTCAGCCCTCCACCACTTCAAGGCCCATCGACGTCGCCGAGCCTTCGATAATCTTCGTTGCCGCTTCAATGTCGTTGGCATTGAGGTCGGCCATCTTCGCCTGGGCGATTTCCGCCAGCTGCGACCGCTTGATGGTTCCGGCGCTTTCCTTGCCGGGCAGCTTCGATCCGCTCTTCAGGTTGGCAGCCTTCTTGATCAGATAGCTGGCAGGCGGGGTCTTGGTGACGAACGTGAAGCTGCGATCGCCGAACACGGTGATCACGGTGGGCAGCGGGGTGCCCTTTTCGACTTCCTGCGTCGCAGCGTTGAACTGCTTGCAGAATTCCATGATGTTCACGCCGCGCTGACCCAGAGCCGGGCCGATCGGCGGAGAGGGGTTGGCAGAGCCCGCAGGCACCTGCAGCTTGATATAGCCTTCAATCTTTTTTGCCACGATGGCACTCCTTCATTCTGTCGGGCGAGCGGCGGATGCCGGATGCCCTCAAATTAAGCGGTCAGACAACAGGTTTGAGGCCTGTCTCCCGCACTAAACCCTCTCCCTTCAGGGGAGAAGGACAGCTTCACGAAGTGAAGCAGGGAGAGGGCAGGGAGCACAATTGGTGCGCCGGTCCCCTCTCCAACTTCGCCTAGGCAGCAAGCTGCCAAGGCTGCGTATCCTCTCCCCTGCAGGGAGAGGATAAATTCTTACTTCGCCAGCTCGACATGCTCGAAGTCGAGATCCACCGGCGTGGCGCGGCCGAAGATCGAGACCGAGACCTTGACGCGGGCCTTGTCGAAATCGAGCTCCTCGACAATGCCGTTGAAGCTCGCGAACGGGCCTTCGAGCACCTTGACCGAATCGCCGATCTCGTAATCGACATCGATGCGCTGGCGCGGGGCGTTGGCGGCCTCTTCCTTGGTGTTGAGGATGCGGGCAGCCTCGGCGTCGCTGATCGCCTGGGGCTTGCCGTTGGGGCCCAGAAAGCCGGTGACCTTGGGCGTGTTCTTGACGACGTGATAGACATCGTCGGTCATCGCCAGCTTGGCCAGCACGTAGCCGGGGAAGAACTTGCGCTCGGTCTGCACCTTTTTGCCGCGGCGGACTTCGGTCACGGTTTCGGTGGGCACCTCTACCTGTTCGACCAGAGCCGACAGGCCCATGCGCTCGGCATCGGCGAGAATCGCGTCGCGGACCTTGTTTTCAAAGCCCGAATAAGCGTGAATGATGTACCAGCGCGACATTCAGTTCTCTTTCAATAATCAGCCAAGCAAAATCAGGCCGCCGCGATCATGCAAGCGTGAGCAGCCATTTCACGATGGCACCGAACACCGAATCGACTGCCAGGAAGAAGATCGCCAAGATCGTCATCAGGATGAACACCATGATGGCGGTGGTGATGGTTTCCTGACGGCTCGGCCAGACGACCTTCGACGCCTCGGTCTTCACCTGGTTCACGAACTCGCCGGGACTGGTCTTCTTGCGCTCAGTGGCCATGGCCGTCTAACTTTCCTGTTTCCGATTCGCGGGGCATCATCATGCTGCAGGCACATCGCCGCCAGCCTTGCCCGGCTGAAACACGATATATGCACCCTGTCGGAGAAAGACAGCCCCATAACCGCGCCAAGCCGCAGAGGCAAGGGGATTCAGAATCTCGGGGGATTCAGAAACGCGGGCGAATCACAAAGCCGGGGAAGGGCCGCTGGCAGGAGTGGAGGGATTCGAACCCCCGGCATTCGGTTTTGGAGACCGACGCTCTACCAGCTGAGCTACACTCCTGTGCGGGCAGGCCGTCGCCATTAGCGGCTGCACGCCCGGTGTGCAAGCATTGCTGTGCGGTTTTGCACCCGCCAGACACACAACGGGGTGACCGCTTGCCCATGATCCGCGCCACAAGGGCACTGCCATGGGGGCGATCACCCCGTGTGAATTCAAAGCCGGTACGCGCCAGGCCCCAAAAGAGCCCGGAGCCAAGACCAGATCAGCGCTTCGAGAACTGGAAGCTCTTGCGCGCCTTGGCCTTGCCGTACTTCTTGCGCTCGACGGTGCGGCTGTCGCGGGTCAGGAACCCGGCCGACTTGACCGCGCTGCGCAGCGTGGGCTCGTACTTGCTGAGCGCCTGGCTGATGCCGTGCTTGACGGCGCCGGCCTGGCCCGAAAGACCACCACCCTTGACGGTGCAGATGACATCGTACTGGCCACGACGATCGGTGATGTCGAACACCTGGTTGATCACCAGGCGCAGCGTGGGGCGTGCGAAGTACACTTCCTGGTCGCGCTTGTTGATGATGATCTTGCCGGTGCCGGGCTTCAGCCACACGCGGGCCACGGCGTCCTTGCGGCGACCGGTGGCATAGGCACGGCCCTGCTTGTCCAGTTCCTGCTCGCGGATCGGAGCCGGCGCGCCGCCACCGCCGGTGTGGGCGGGGTTGATCGGGGTTTCGACGTCGGCGGCGATGTCCTTGAGATCGGACAGGGATTGCACGGTATCAGACATTATGCACCCACCTTGTTCTTGCGGTTGAGCGAGGCAACGTCGAGCGCTTCGGGCTGCTGGCCGTTATGCGGATGTTCGGTGCCGGTAAAGAGATGCAGGTTACGCATCTGCTGGCGGCCCAGAGGACCACGGGGAACCATGCGTTCCACCGCCTTTTCAAGCACGCGCTCGGGGAAGCGGCCGTCGAGCACCTTGGCTGCGGTCACTTCCTTGATGCCACCGATATAGCCGGTGTGCTTGTAATAGACCTTCTTGTCGCGCTTGTTGCCGGTCAACACCACCTTGCCGGCGTTGATGACGATGACATGGTCACCGCAATCGACGTGCGGAGTGTAGCTCGGCTTGTGCTTGCCGCGCAGGATGTTGGCGATGATCACCGCAACGCGGCCAACCACCAGTCCGTCGGCATCGATGATATGCCACTTCTTTTCCACGTCCGCCGGTTTGATCGACTTGGTGGTCTTGAGCAAAGCCTTCATGGCCTTCAACCTTCCAAAACATCAGCCAGGCATCTGACGGACCCTGATCGGGCCGCCCGCCGGTCGGCTGACACGTTTCTATGAAACGAACAGGCCTTTATCGGCCTGAGCGAAGCGCGGCTAATGACGATGGAGGCACGTTTAGTCAAGCATTTTGGGGGGATTGCAAAGAGGTAACATGATACCTTCGCTATCCGGGGTAGGTCACCGGGGCCTCCAACCTGAGCGATACGCGGAACAACCGGCTCGCCCCGTGGGCCGTGCTGGTCACGCGCCAGTCCTGGCATAAGTAACGGAGATCGGCGGGCAGCGGGCCAATATCGTGTCAGGCAAGCTGATGCAAAATAGCTGCATCGACAGATTCAATTTTGCATGCGCGATGGTTCTTTCAATGAGACCCTTTTTATGGGCCTTGTCCATACCCGTCTCGAAATCGCTACTTGAGTCGAGGATTTTAGCCCGGGGGGACCGCACTCAGCCCTCGGATGAACCACACCACTGGCACTAAGCTTTAATCGGGATCATCTATAACCGGCCTCGCTAAGCCCGACGGGCTACGCTACAAAAGCTATGGCTCAGCCACGCAAACCGCTCGGCCTTGGCCCGAGCTGGAGCAATGCTGAAGGTCACTTCCCCACGCCAGCGCACTTCTTCTCCGAGAATTGCCGCCCACCCTGAACACCGGACATTGTCTGCGTCTACCCAATGACACCGTCTCTGGCACCAGCGCTTGCAACCTTGCTTCTTGGTACCTCAACGAACCTAGGCAAAACCGTTCTCACCGAAGGGTTTCTGCATAGTGGGTAGTACAGTTGGAGAGCAGGTGGTCTGGACTTTCACTGCCTCATGAAGAACTATGTAAAGTGGCGGGGAGCCCTAATGTAAGGGATTCGTGCCCGACCCAGCAGGTGTTGCTAGCCCCTGCTGGGTCGCATGTTCCGTTATCGACACAGGTGCCGTCTATCGATCCGTTGCCAGTCGTAAACTTACGGCTACGACCAATTTCCTCAGTACGGCCCCTATCGCCGCCACCAGTTTCTGGTTCAAGTTTGGCCGCGTTGCTTAGTCCTCGGCAGCCAAGCGGTTTTTGCACACCTTACGAACCAATGCTTGGAGGATCGCGACGCGTTCTCCGAGCCATTTCAGTTCTTCGTCGCTGACCTTGTAGTGCGGCGAGTAGCGCGCGTTGACATAAGCCTGGCGCAGCAGTTCGAAGCAGCGGCGGCTGAACCGCTCGTTGCGCGGCCAGGCCTCTATCAGTTCGGGCGCGATCTCCTCAGCATGGCCGCGCAGGAAGCCGAGCTTGTGAGACTTCGGGCTGTAGAGGGTGAAGACGAGCATTGTGCAGTGATAGAGCTGCTCGGTTGCTTGGTGGAACAGGAACGCAGCTTGGTTGTGCCAGCCTTGACTGGCTGCATATTGAGCAGTCCCGACGAACTCTGATCCAGCGGCAAACCACTTCTCATAGTTCTTTTTCGCCTCTGCAAGCGCGACATCCGGCGCAAGTTTCGTCGGCGCAGCAAACGGAAAACCTTCGGCCTGGTAAAGCGCAATGCCTTGCATCGCGATGTCGGTGAAGAACGGGCGACCCTGCTCGAGCTGGTTGTTCACATCCTTCAGGCTGTGGACGATGAAGCTGACCGGTCCACTCAGCGTCTGCGTGATCGTCATTTCACGCATCAGCCGGTCATCGGCAGTGGCCCAGTAATCGACGATATCCGTCAGCCGCTCATCATTAACAACCAAGAGCAGATCGTAATCGGATTTGTAGCCGCCGACGGGATCATCGACCCAGTCGCCGCGTGCATAGCTGCCATACAAGATCACCTTCAGGATCCGGCCCTGCTTCTTCCATGGCGCAGTCGTTTTGCCGATTGCGGCGGAAAACTCTTCAAACAGGATGCGGACAATGGCCTGCAACTCCTGCTGTTTCTGTCCGGGCAGATGATCTATATCCGTGGGCATAAATTCATCCTGTAGCGGCGGTGGTTCATTGGCAAGCTGGAAGCATGGGTCGACTGCCCGAACTTCCTCCATTATCGAGGTAATCGCTGCTAGAAAAAGGGGGGCGGGGGTGCAGGCGAGTCAGCCATAGTTTTGTCGGTGTCCGTCGGAGCCGAAATAACCAAGGTTAAGCAAGCAATAGACGCAGCGCGCCCGCCAGCATCAGTCGATCGCCAGCGTCTGGCCCAGCACCCAAGAACGGAAGCTGGGCGGGCAATAGTCCACCGGCAGCACCAGCACTGCAGGCTCGTCATAGCTGTGCAGATGGACGATCCGCGCGACCAGCGCCTTGGACTGGGCCAGCGCGGTCTTGAACAGCACCGGGACCTCGGCCGTTTCGGTGAGTTCGCCCTGCCAGTGGCAGATCGCAAGAGCAGGGGCCATGATGTTGGCACACGCGGCGAGCTGTTCTCTCACCACCGTCCGCGCGATGGTCCGCGCCTCCTCCTCGTCGGCAAAGGGGCAATAGACCAATCGGATGTCCGATCCGTTTCCCGGCAGGTCGCCGCTCATGCAGCCACGGCCACTTGGCGTTGCAGCGCATCGCGCTGGCCCAGCCGGTGCGCACCCCACGCGGTGGTCGCGACCAGGATCGCGCCCACCGCCTGGTGCAGCACCGCCAGATGCAGATCGACGCTGGTCATCACCGTGGCGATGCCAAGCAGGATCTGCAGCCCGAAGGCGGTGTGGATGGCAAGCGAGATTCGCCGGTCGACCCGGCGCACCGCGCGCCCCATCACCACCAAGGCGGCGACGGCGACGAACGCCCACCAGCGGTGGATGAAGTGCAGCAGGAAGGGGTCATGCGTCAGCGCGTGCACCAGCCCCTGCGAAAAGTCGACATCGACGGGGAAGAACGCCCCGTTCATCAGCGGCCAGCTCTTGGCGGCATAGCCCGCGTTGAGCCCGGCGACCCAGGCGCCGAACAGCAGTTGCAGGAACAATACGCCGATCACGATCAGGCTCATCCCCGTCATCCGCGCCGGCCTTGCTGCGGGATCACGCGCCAGTGCCTTCAGGTCAAGTGCGGTCCAGATCAGCCCGGCCATGATGAGCAAGGCGTTGAGCAGATGCACTGCTAGCCGGAAATGGCTGACATCGGTCCGCTCGGACAGCCCCGATGCCACCATCCACCAGCCCACCGCGCCCTGCAGCCCGCCCAGCGCGAACAGAGCGGTCAGCCGCCAGCCATAGCCCTGCGGGATCGCGCGGCGCACCGCGAAATAGAGGAACGGCAGCGCGAACGCGACGCCGACCAGGCGCCCGAGCAGCCGGTGGATATACTCCCAGAAATAGATCGTCTTGAATTCGGCCAGCGTCATGCCGGCGTTGACTTCGATATATTCGGGGATCAGCTTGTACTTCTCGAACTCCGCGACCCAAGAGGCCTCGCTCAGCGGCGGCAGCGTCCCGGTGACGACATTCCATTCGGTGATCGACAGCCCTGATTCGGTCAGCCGGGTGATTCCGCCCACCACCACCATGGTGAACACCAGCAGCGCCACCCCATACAGCCAGTTGGCGATGGCCGAGGGGGCGGCGCGCGCGTCCAGGCGTGCGGCAGAGACAGGTGCGTGCGACAGGCTGGTCATGGTGTCGCATTTCGGATGCCGCCGCCCCGCTTGCAAGGTGTTTTTTGCGCTGCGGCAACCGAATGATGACGTCGCCTGGGATGATGTTTTTGCAATCCCGCGCTCAAGCGACATTGCGCAATGATATCATATAACCTATGTGCCAGACATGTTGTCTCGTATCACCAAGTCCGGCCAGCTCGATTCTGCAGCGATTGCGCTGTCGGCATTGTGCATGGTGCATTGCGCCGCGGGCATCTGGCTGGTGGCGGGATTCGCCTCATTGGGCGGCATTCTGCTCGCCCCCTGGGTGCACGAGATCGGCTTTGCGCTTGCCGCGATCATGGCGGCGCTGGCGCTAGGCCATGGCGTCCGCTCGCACGGAGCGCGGTTGCCGCTGGCAATCGGGGTGGTCGGAATCGCCTCGATGCTGATGGCGATGACCGTGCCGCACGGCAGTGCCTATGAATATGCGCTTACCCTTGCAGGCGTCGCCGCGCTGAGCGTCGCGCACCTCCTCAACTACCGCGCCGCGCGCCAGAACTGAGTTCCGCGCAAGCCGGGCACCAACATTCGCACTTGCCCTTTGCCCGTCATCCGCGCCAAGAGTTTCGGCCTATGACCAGCACCACCCACACCTCCGCACAGATCAACCTCCACATCAATGGCGAGCCGCGCCGCGTGCCCGCAGGGCAGAGCATCGCCGCTCTGGTGACCTCGCTCGGGCTTGATCCCGCCAAGGTTGCGGTCGAGCGCAATCTGGAGATCGTGCCGCGCTCAACGCTGGCGGATGTCATAGTGGGCGAAGGCGACCGGCTCGAGATCGTCCATTTCGTCGGCGGCGGCGATCACGTCCCGTCCGATGACAGCTGGACCGTGGCAGGCCACACCTTCCGCTCGCGGCTGATCGTCGGCACCGGCAAGTACAAGGACTTTGCCCAGAACGCCGCTGCCGTGGAAGCCTCGGGGGCCGAGATCGTCACCGTCGCGGTGCGCCGGGTCAACGTCTCGGACCCCAGCGCGCCGATGCTGACCGACTTCATCGACCCGAAGAAGATCACCTATCTGCCCAACACCGCAGGCTGCTTCACCGGCGAGGACGCGATCCGCACGCTGCGGCTGGCGCGCGAGGCAGGCGGCTGGGACCTGGTCAAGCTCGAGGTGCTGGGCGAGGCCAAGACGCTCTATCCCGATATGCACGAAACGCTGCGTGCCACCGAGATTCTCGCCAAGGAAGGGTTCAAGCCGATGGTCTATTGCGTCGATGACCCGATCGGCGCCAAGCGGCTCGAGGATGCAGGCGCGGTCGCGATCATGCCGCTGGGCGCGCCGATTGGATCGGGGCTGGGCATCCAGAATCGGGTGACCATCCGGCTGATCGTCGAGAATGCCAAGGTCCCGGTGCTGGTCGATGCCGGCGTCGGCACCGCATCGGACGCGGCGATCGCGATGGAACTGGGCTGCGATGGCGTGCTGATGAACACCGCGATCGCCGAAGCCAGGGACCCCATCCGCATGGCGCGCGCGATGAAACTCGCGGTGGAGGCGGGACGCGATGCGTATCTTGCCGGCCGCATGGGCACGCGCAAATATGCCGATCCCTCGAGCCCGCTTGCCGGACTGATCTGAACGGGCCCGCCGGTTCCACGTGGAACCGGTGCGCTGGCCTGCTGTTCAAAGTGAGCTGGCAAACATAAACACTCCTCCATCTCACCCCCGCGCAGGCGGGGGTCCCGCTACTGCGTCGGGGGGAGCGCTAAAGCGGGATTCCCGCGTTCGCGGGAATGACGAGGGCAGGGGCCGCGCTCAAGCTTTCCCTAGCGTCAAGCTGAAACGATCATGCCGATTCGGTGACAGTTTCTTTGCATATGTTACATTCGTCGATGACCCGATGTCGTTCGTCGACGCTTGTAGTCGTTGAGCGACGCATTCGCTGATTTGGTCGAGCATCCCGCGACCCGCGCAAACCGATCCCCTATCCAGATCATGTCGCGGATGACCATAGCTCCCCAGGCCGGGCATCCGCGGCAAACCAGACGGACCGGCCCTGATGGGCCCCTTAACCAGCAGGGCCGGTCACTGTTCAGTTTGCACCATCGAAAGGACCCCTCCCCATGTTTGCCCCCGCAACCGCATCGATCTTCACTCGCACCCTGGCCGCCGCTGGCGCTGCCGCCGTTCTGTTTTCCGCCTCCGTCCAGGCCAGCCCGGTCAAGACCGTCGAAACCGCCAACGGCCGCATCGTGCGCAGCGTCGAAGTGCCGTTCGTCGACCTGGACCTGGCCAGCGCTGAAGGCGTCGCCGCGCTCGAATCGCGTCTCAAGGTCGCATCGCAGCAGGTCTGCGGCGTCACCGAGCGCGTCCCGCTGCAGCAGCAGATGGACCACCAGGCCTGCATCGCCGAAACCATGGCAAGCTCGAAGCGCGCGATCGTGACGCTGGTCGCCCGTGCCGAGGCCGGTGACCGCTTCAAGGCCGGCGAACGCATCGCCGTCGGCAGCTGATTTTCACCCGTTTACCACCCTTGGTAAAAGTCGAGACTTGACCGGTGGCCCCCAAGCCACCGGTCTTTTTTTTCGTTGCGAATGATCAGTCGTAATGGACCATGCCTGGTGCGGTGAGCGCGAACGGAGTCGAGGCGGACGCACGAATGCGCCCGCCTCAGTCCTTCGCGACCCAAAGGACTAGCTCGGAAATCCGATCAGGGGCCTGGAGCGCTCGCTACAGGCCGTGCCGATCAGCGATAGAAGACGTGATTGTCGACCGCGGCGAGGCGCTGCATGCGCCAGCCGGGGGAGACGTGACGCGCATGGAAGAACAGCGCGCCTTCGACCGGGCTTTCCCAAGCGTCCTTCATCGCGATCTGGGCGATGGCGACAGCCTCGGCCCAGTCACGGCTGGCGGTGGGGATGGCAGGCATCCGGCCGCCGCGCACGAACGAGAACTGGCTGGGCTGATAGACCACACCGCACAGGCTGCTGGCAAAGCGGCCCGAATCGCGCCGCGCGATCACCACCTTGGCGACCGCAAGCTGGCCGTTGAGCGTTTCGCCCTTCGATTCGAAGTACACCGCGCCTGCCAGGCACCGGGTTTCCTCGTCGATATCTGCGGGAAGATCGTGCATCGCCACAAGCTGCGTCAGGCTTTCGGCTCTGAGCGGCGGCTGGGCGGACTGGGTATCGATCTGCTGGGGGGCGGTTTCAGCGTCTGCGACGGTTTCGACAGCGGCATCGGATGCGCCGGAAACGGTTTCATCGCTGGTCTGGGCTGGAACCGGCTGGATCATGTCGGCGATCAGCGGCGATGCAAAGGCGGCTGAAGCGTCGGTAAAGGTCAGGGTGGCGATCGAGTAGATGGCCACGGCAGCCATGCTGGCGGCCTTGAGAATGGTACTCATCAAAGTCTTTGACTGTGCGGTGAGTCACCTTGATCAGGGCAACATGCTGGCAGATCTGCATCTGCTGGCCGGTCCCGATGGGCTTCCCCCCGTCTGCGTGCCTGCCCGTTGAATTTCCGTCCGTGGATTTTCGGATGGAACCGCCGGGCCGCCTGCGCGTTTCTGGTGGACGCGCCCTTCTGTCAGGCGGGCTGACGAGTCAACCAAGCTGACCTAATATCACGTCGAACTGTGCGCGGTTGGCGACATCCAGTTCAATCACCCATATATCGGGGTCCCGGGACCTGCGACGTGCCAGATATTCGGTCAGCGTGCCCTTGGCAGCGATGGTGCCCTCATCCTCTCTCCAGATTTCCTGCCAGGCGATGCCGCTATCCAGCGCCGATACGCCTTCCAGTACGCCGTTATCGCCGCCGCGCACCGTGCGCACGATCAGGATCGCGCCCGCGACCGGATCGCCCCTGGAGAGCAGTGTCGCAAAGCCGCCTGCGGCCTGGGTCAGGCGTTTGAGCGCCTCTATGCGGATATGCGCGGCCAGCCGCGCCTCGATCATGCCGAAGCGTCCGGTGACGGTATCTGCTGCGGCAGGCTGTAGCCCTCAAGCCCCGACAGGCCGATATGCGAGCGCATGAAGGTGCCGGTGCCGCGCGCGATTTCCTCGCCATGGCTGTCGACCAGCCGGGCTTCACCTACGAACACCCGCCTCTTGCCGCTGACCCAGTGCCCCTCGGCATGGACCGGGCCTGCGCGCACCGGCGCGGTGAAGTGCAGGTTGAAGGCGGTGGTGAGCAGGAAGCGGTCGGTGACCAAAGCGTTGCACGCATAAAAGGCGGCATCGTCGAGCATCTTGAAATAGAGCGTGCCGTGCGCGGCACTGGCGGCGTGGAAATGCTCGGGCGTCACGTCGAAGTCGATCCGCGCGCGCCCCTGGCCGGTAATGCTCAGCCGGGAAGGGAACAGTCGGTTGATCGCCGCGGCCGCATAAAGCCGCTCGAGCGCGCGATAATGCGCCTCGGCCCCGGTCCCGGGCGCCGCTTCAGGCAGCGTCACGGTCCAGCTCTGCGGTCACCAATGCGAAGATGGCGTCCGGGTCGTCGGCGCCCTTGATCTTGGCGAGCGTCTTTTCATCGCGGGTCAGCCGCGAGATATGCGCGAGCGCCTGCAGATGCATCGCGCCGGTGGCGATGGGCGAAATGAGCGCGATCACCAGATCGACGGGCAGATTGTCGATCGATCCGAAATCGATCGGCTTGCCCAGCCGCAGCAGCACAACGACCGAATGATCCAGCCCCTCGATCTTGCCATGCGGGATCGCGACGCGTCGTCCGAAGCCGGTGGAGCCCAATTGCTCGCGCTCGAGCAGGCACGAGAGCACTTTGTCGGTGTCCAGACCATAGCAATGGCCGAACTGTTCCGCCGCCAGTTCCAGCGCCTGCTGCTTGTCGGCGACGCGCGCAGAGATGAGCACCGCCTGCTTGTCGAGTTCGAACCACGCCATGATATTCAAGTTTCTCGATTCTGGCATGCGGCCCCGATCGTTGTCGAGGCCGCCACGCATGAATGTCCATCAGGTCCAGCGTCGTTCCCGCCGGGGAGGTTCTGACCTCATCCCGCCAACGCATATCTGGGGCGCCCATGCACCAGATTGCCGCAAAAACCAAGCGGCTCAGTGCACGGGCGCACAGCTATTCGCTTATTTCTGCGGTTCGACCCAACCGATCGAGCCATCGACGCGGCGATAAACCATGTTGTGGCGCCCGGTCCCGGCGTTCTTGAAGAACAAGGCATTGGTGTTGCGCAGGTCGAGCATCATCACCGCATCGGAGACGGTAGCCTCGGGCACGTCGACCCGGGTTTCGGCGATCACCACCGGGAAATCGACGACCTCTTCCTCCTCGCTGCCGGTATCGAACACGGTGTAGGCGGCCTCTTCCTCGGCCAGCGCGTGCTGGACCTGCTCCTGGCGGCCCTTGAGGCGGCCCATATAGCGGCGAAGCTGCTTGTCGATCTTTTCGGCGGCGCCATCAAAGGCGACATGCGCGTCGTGCGCGGTGCCCTGGCCCTTGAGGATCAGGCCCTGCATGACATGGGTGACGATATCGCACTGGAACTGGTCGTGAGGCCCTCGCCCGAAGGTGACCTGGCTGGATATCGCCTTGGAAAAATACTTCTCGACAATCGCATTGAGCCGGTCGGAAACATGCACCTTGAGTGCCTCGCCAGTATCGACCTGATGACCTGAAATACGAATGTCCATGATGTTCTCCATTTTTATGGCCAGCCACAGGTTCACAACCGCAGCGGGCCGGACAGATACGCTTCTGCGCAATCGCAGAAGGGGATTATGGGACCGGGTTCAGACCTCCTTTCGTGAGAGGATGTGCGTTCAACGCTTGGACAGCCACAAGGGCTGCTTGATCTTGGCGAGAAACTCCTGATGCACCGCCAGCTCCTCGGCGGTGGCGGCAAACTGGCGGGGCAGCCGGTGCGGGCGCTGGACCGCCGGGATCAGCCGCGGCCGTGCCGGAATGCCCGAACTGTCGGAATCGCTGTCGTCGGCCAGCCCCAGCCCGATCTGCCGTCCGCCGGTAAGCTCGATATAGACCTGCGCGAGCAATTCGGCATCGAGCAGCGCGCCGTGCAGCACGCGGTGGCTGCGATCGACCCCGAAGCGCTTGCACAGGGCATCAAGGCTGGCGGGTGATCCGGGGAACTTGGACCGCGCCATCGCCACGGTATCGACGACCCGCGCCATGGGAATCGGCGGCAGATCGATCCGCGCCAGCTCGGCATTGACGAAGCGCATGTCGAACCCGGCATTGTGCGCGACCAGCTGCGCATCGCCCAGGAACTCGAGCAGTTCGCCTGCGCGCTCGTGAAACAGCGGCTTGTCCGCCAGAAACGCGTCCGAGTGCCCGTGCACGCGCTCGGCCTCGGGCGGCATCGGCATCTGGGGGTTGAAGAAGGCGTGGAAGGTGCGGCCCGTGGCCATCCGCCCGACCATCTCGATGCACCCGATTTCCACCATCCTGTGTCCTTCGTCGGGGGACAGGCCGGTGGTTTCGGTATCGAAAATGATCTCTCTCATTCCGGTCATTATTGGCCTGATTTGATCAGCGCGCAAGAGACGACCGCAAATTCCCCAGCAGCTTTCGCACAGCCTGCCGCGTCGCCAATTTGGTCCCCCCGGTGGGGATGATCCAGTCGGCATGGCAACGCTTGTGATGATCAGCCAACTGCAGGTGACGGATGTGCCGCAACCGCGCCGCGGTCATGCCTGCACGCGCCATCACGCGCTTGCGCTGCTGCCACAGCGAGGCGGACACGACGATGATGCCGTCGACATTCTGCGTGCCGCCTTTCTCGAACAGCAAGGGGATATCGAACACGATGATCCGCCGCGCGCGGTTGGCGCGGACGAAGGCGGCGCGCGAGCGTCCGACCGCGGGGTGAACGATGTGCTCGAGCGTCTTGAGCGCGCCTGCATTGCCGAACACCGCCGCGCCCAGTCTGGCGCGATCGACGCCCTGCGGACCGGTGGTGCCGGGAAACGCCGCCTCGATCGCCGGCAGCAGCGCGCCGCCCGGGCCCTGCAGCACATGCACCTCGGCATCGGCATCGAACACCGGCACTCCCTCGGCGCGGAGCATTGTGGCCACCGCGGACTTGCCCATGCCGATCGATCCGGTCAGCCCGAGCACCATCGGGCGGTGTCGATGATGAGGGGGCAGCCGCTTGACATGGGTGGTCATGTGGTCAGCAGCGCGCGCAGTTCGTCGTCGTGATCACGCGGCGGGGCGACATCGAAGAAGATCTCGAACGCGAGCGCAGCCTGGCCGATCAGCATTTCCAGCCCGTCGACGGTGTCGAGCCCCAAATTGCGCGCCTGTTTGAGCAAGGCGGTCTCGAGCGGGGCGTAGACGATGTCATAGACCAAAGCGCTTGTCGGCAGCGGCGACAGATCGACGTTGAGCGGGTCGAAGCCCTTCATGCCGAGCGGACTGGTGTTGACCAGCAGGTCGACCTCGCCCAGCGAATCCTCCATACCGCGCACCTGGCCCTTGAGCCCGAAGCTGGCGAGCAGCCCCATGGCCTTGAGCGCATTGCGCGCATGGATCGTCACGCTGGCGACATCCATCCGCGACAGCGCGAACAGCACCGCGCGCGCAGCACCGCCTGCACCGATGACCGCGACATTCGCGCCTGTAAAATCGCTTTGCCCGAGCGGCGTATAAAAGCCCCCGGCATCGGTGTTGGTGCCGAACAGCGCGCCGGTATCATCGCGCGCGATGGTGTTCATCGCGCCGATGCTGGTGCGCACGTCGCCCGGATCGGCGACATGCTCCATCACCGAAAGCTTGTGCGGGATGGTGACATTGCACCCGCGCCACAAGGGATCGTCGCGGCGGCTGTCGATATAGGCGCCAAGCGCATCGGGGGGGACATGCGCGGTGCGATACTCTGCGTCCATACCCAGTTGCCTGAGCCAGAAGCCATGGATCAGCGGCGATTTGCTGTGCGCGATCGGGTCGCCGATCACCTCCGCATAGGGACGGGCGGCATGGAGTTTATCCACAGGGTTCACGCTGCGATCAGCTCGGCATCAGTTCGCGCTCGCGCAGGAAGCCGAGCAGCGGCAGCAGCGGCATGCCCAGGACAGCGAAATGATTGCCCTCGATATGGCTGAAAAGCTGGGCGCCTGCGCCCTCGATCTCGTAACAACCCACCGTGTATCCGATCGATTCCCAGTGTTTATCCACATAGTCACGCACAAAGGCGCTGCCCAGCGGACGCACGTGCATCACCGCTTTTTCCACATGCCGCCAGATCGGGCGGCCGCCCTCGACGATGACGGCTGCGCTCCACAATTTGTGCGCCTTGCCCGACAATGTTTCGAGCTGGCGGATCGCGTCTTCGGGGGTCTGAGGCTTGGACAGCATCTCGCCGGTCGAGGTTTCGAGGATCTGGTCCGATCCCAGCACCATCGCTTCAGGCCGCTTGGTGCCCACGCGCATCGCCTTGGCCTCGGCCAGCGCATCGGCGATATCGCGTGGGCTTGTGCCCTCGGCGTGCAGCGAGGCGCGGATCGCCGATTCATCGATGTGCGCGGCAACAACGGTGAACGGGACGTCGGCCTTGTCCAGCATGGTCCGGCGTGATGCACTCTGCGATGCGAGTATCAGCATGTCTTTTCGTCCTTACACTTCATCTGCCGCCAGCCCCGCCTGGCGACGGCTTTCGCGCGCCGCCTCGCGCTCGTTGAACAGGTTGATGATCGCCGCGGCCGATTCCTCGATCGACCTGCGGGTCACATCGATGACCGGCCAACCATTATCCGCAAACATCCGCCGCGCAAAGGCCAGCTCTGCCTTCACCTTGTCATCGTTGACATAGTCGGTTTCGGGGGCTTGGTTCAAGGACAACAGCCGGTTGCGCCGCACCGCGATCAACCGTTCGGGATTGGTGGTCAGCCCGACGACCAAAGGGCGGTTGAGCGAAAACAGCGCTGCAGGCGGCGGGGATTCGACCACGATCGGGATATTGGCGGTCTTGTAGCCGCGATTGGCCAGATAGATCGAGGTCGGCGTCTTGGACGAGCGCGACACCCCGGCGAGCACGATATCGGCCGCCTCCCAGTTTTCCCAGTTCTGCCCGTCATCGTGCGCAATGGTGAACTGGATCGCCTCGACGCGGGCGAAATACGCCGCATCGAGCACATGCTGGCGACCTGGCCGAGCCTTGGCCGCCTGACCCAGCAGGTTGGACAGCGCATCGCTGACCGCATCGAGCGCGGGGACCATCGGCAGCCCCAGCACGCGGCAGCGGCGTTCGAGCTTGGCGCGGATATCGGGATTGACCAGAGTGAACAGCACCAACCCCGGGTTGGCCGCGACCTCGTCCAGAATCCGGTCGAGATGCGTTTCGGAGCGGACCATCGGCCAGAAGTGCTTGATGATCTCGACCGCATCGAACTGCGCCAGCGCGGCCTTGGCGATGTTTTCCAGCGTCTCCCCGGTGGAATCCGACAGCAGATGGAGGTGGAAGCGGCTCATGGCGATGGTCTGTGGGTTGTAGGGGGATAAATCAAGGCATGATCTTGTGGGCAAAACCGGGGACGAAAACGCTCCCCCCTGCCGGTCATTCCGTCCGCATGCTTGTCCACAGCTGACAAGGTTATCGACAGGCTGTTGAAAGCCGGGATAAAATTTCCGACTCGTGGCGGCCATGCGATTTGCCGACTGTCAATCTGTCGATACATGAGGCAAGAAAGCGTCATGCCGGTTATCAAGCGGCCTTCTTCAACAGATTCCTAATTAAAGGATATAAGATAAAGTATGGGCGGGGACACAGTTCAGACCGCAGTGCGCACAGCGCCGCTGCTAGAGTGCTTGGCAGGTAAGGTTCACGAGACGCCGCCGATGTGGATGATGCGCCAGGCCGGGCGCTATCTGCCTGAGTATCGCGCTCTCAGGGCGGAAAAGGGCGGTTTTCTGGAGCTGGTCTATGACAGCCCGTCGGCTGCCGAGATCACGCTGCAGCCGCTGCGCCGCTTCGATCTTGATGCCGCTATCCTGTTTTCCGATATCCTCATCGTTCCTTACGCGATGGGCCAGAACCTGCAGTTCCTGGTCGGCGAAGGTCCGCACCTCTCCCCGACCCTGGTCGATCATGCGCTGGAGAGCCTTGTGCCGGCCTATGAGCGGCTCGATGCGATCTACGAGACCGTGCGCCTGGTCAAAGCCGAGCTTGCGCCTGAGAAGGCCTTTCTGGGCTTTGCAGGGTCTGCCTGGACGGTCGCGACCTACATGGTCAATGGCGAAGGCAGCAAGGACCAGCACGCCACCCGGGCCTATGCCTACAGGGATCCTCAAGGCTTCCAGGTGCTCATCGACGCGATCGTCGATCTGACAATCACCTATCTCATCGGGCAGATCGATGCCGGGGTCGATGCGGTGCAGATCTTCGACAGCTGGTCGGGCTCGCTTGCGCCCTCGCAGTTCGAACGCTGGGTCATCGCGCCCAATGCCCGGATTGCAGCGGCGATCCACGAAGCGCGCCCGGGTGTCCCGGTGATCGGTTTTCCCAAGGGCGCTGGCGAAAAGCTTGCCGCTTATGCGCGCGAGACCGGTGTCGATGCGCTCGGGCTCGACGAGACGATCGATCCGGTCTGGGCCGCGGCCAACATCCCGGCGCATCTGCCGGTGCAGGGCAATCTCGATCCGCTGGCGCTGCTGGCGGGCGGCGAGCAGATGGAAAGCGCGGTCAGGCACATCATCCGCACCTTCGAGGGACGGCCGCACATTTTCAACCTGGGCCATGGCATATTGCAGCAGACGCCCATTGAACATGTTCACGCACTGCTTACACTGGTGAAGCAGGGCGCATAATCGCGCTGCCTAACGAGCTGGCGGGTTTTCCTGCCCGCGCACATGGCATGGCATCATGAACGAGCTCCTCCTGACAACGGATTACGTCTTAGCAATGCTCTATCTCTGGCTGAAAGCGGCGCACCTCATCTTCGTCATCTTCTGGATGGCGGGCCTGTTCATGCTGCCGCGCTTTCTGGTCTATCATCAGGAGGCCGAGCACGGATCGCCCGAGGCCACCCGCTGGATCGACCGCGAAGCCAAGCTCAAGAACATCATCCTCAACCCCTCGCTGATCATCGTGTGGTTGCTGGGGCTGGTGCTCGCGGTGCAGATCGGCGCGTTTTCGCAAGGCTGGTTCCACGCCAAACTGCTCTTCGTGCTGGTGCTCAGCGGCTATCACGGCTGGATGATCGGCTATGCCAGGAAGCTGGCCAAGGGCGAGCGCAAGCTGACCGGCAAGCAATTGCGGCTGATCAACGAAGTGCCGGGGATCGCCGCAGCGGTGATCGTGATTTTGGTGATCGTGAAGCCTTTCTGACCTCCTTCTCCCCTCCCGCTGGCGGGAGGGGCAGGCCCGGTTTTCCGGGCCGGGGTGGGCCTGGAGTTCACAACGGTACAGGCCCACCCCGGCTTCGGCTGCGCCTCTGCCACCCCTCCCGCAAGCGGTAGGGGAGAAGTTACCCCCCCTCGCCCCGTCGCAGGCCCGATTGACTTTGCGCAGGGCCGCGCCTAGATCGGTCGCCGTCCCGTCCGGGACCGTCGACGACCCTTATCCACCAGTGACCGGATTACCGGCTGGGCGTCCCACAGATTTTCCCATGACTGCCGTCTGATTTTTTGCGGCACCTTTTCTTCACGGACGATTGCACCTCATGCATCTTAAAGAACTCAAGCAGAAAACCCCCGCTGAACTCGTCACCATGGCAGAGGAGCTGGGCGTCGAAAGCGCATCGACGCTCCGCCGCCAGGACCTGATGTTCGCGATCCTCAAGGAACTGGCCGATGATGGCGAGCTCATCATGGGCCTCGGCACCATCGAAGTGCTGTCCGACGGTTTCGGTTTCCTGCGCAGCCCCGAGGCAAACTATCTCGCCGGGCCCGATGACATCTACGTCTCCCCCAACCAGGTGCGCCGCTTCGGCCTGCGTACCGGTGACACGGTCGAAGGCGAAATCCGCGCACCGCGCGATGGCGAGCGCTATTTCGCGCTGACCAAGCTGACCGCGGTCAATTTCGACGATCCCGATGTCGTGCGTCACCGCGTCAACTTCGACAACCTGACCCCGCTTTACCCTGATGAAAAGCTGCGGCTCGATACGCTCGACCCGACCGTCAAGGACAAGTCGGCGCGCGTCATCGATATCGTCAGCCCCCAGGGCAAGGGCCAGCGCGCCTTGATCGTCGCGCCGCCGCGCGTGGGTAAGACCGTACTGCTGCAGAACATTGCCAAGGCGATCACCGACAACCATCCGGAAGTCTTCCTCATCGTGCTGCTGATCGACGAGCGCCCCGAGGAAGTCACCGACATGCAGCGCAGCGTGAAGGGCGAGGTCATCTCCTCGACCTTCGACGAGCCTGCGCAGCGTCACGTCCAGGTCGCCGAAATGGTGATCGAAAAGGCCAAGCGTCTGGTCGAGCACAAGAAGGATGTCGTCATCCTGCTCGATTCGATCACCCGTCTGGGCCGTGCCTACAACACCGTCGTCCCGTCATCGGGCAAGGTGCTGACCGGTGGTGTCGATGCCAACGCGCTGCAGCGTCCCAAGCGCTTCTTCGGTGCCGCGCGCAACATCGAGGAGGGCGGATCGCTCTCGATCATCGCCACCGCGCTGATCGATACCGGCAGCCGCATGGACGAGGTCATCTTCGAAGAGTTCAAGGGCACCGGAAATTCGGAAATCGTTCTGGATCGCAAGGTCGCCGACAAGCGTATCTTCCCCGCGCTGGATGTCGGAAAGTCCGGCACCCGCAAGGAAGAGCTGCTGGTGGAAAAGGATATCCTGTCCAAGATGTGGGTGCTGCGCCGCATCCTCATGCAGATGGGCACCATCGACGCGATGGAGTTCCTGCTCGACAAGATGAAGGATTCGAAGACCAACGAAGACTTCTTCGATTCGATGAACCAGTGATCTTCCCAGAGACCCTGTTTAAGGCCTGCGACCTGCCATGATGGAACTTTGGAATCATATCGTAGCCGATTTCTCGAATATCGGCTCCCCCGCTGCGCTGGCCGCTTTTGGCCAGGTGCTCATGATCGACATCCTGCTCGCCGGCGACAACGCGATTGTCGTCGGTGCGCTCGCGGCGGGCCTGCCTGCCGACCAGCGGCGCAAGGTGATCCTGATCGGGATCATCGCGGCTCTCGTGCTGCGTATCGCCTTTGCGCTTGTCGTCACCCAGCTGATGCAGGTGGTCGGGCTGATCTTTGCAGGCGGCCTGCTGCTGCTGTGGGTATCGTGGAAAATGTACCGCGAGCTCCAGCCCGCGGGGGGCTCGCCCGGCTCGCCCGAAATCGAGGGTGACGAGGCCAGTGGCCTCCGCCCCGCGAAGAGCTTTGCCGCGGCCGCCTGGGCCGTTGCGGTTGCCGATGTCAGCATGAGCCTCGACAACGTGCTCGCGGTGGCCGGTGCTGCGCGCGACCATCCCGGCATTCTCATCGTCGGGCTGATCCTTTCGGTCGCGCTGATGGGCATCGCTGCCAACTTCATCGCCAAATATATCGAGCGCTATCGCTGGATCGCCTATTTCGGTCTCGTCGTGATCCTCTATGTCGCCGGCAAGATGATCTATGACGGCTTTGTCGATCCCAGCGTCGGCATCTCGACCCTGTTCTAGACGCCTGTCCCCGGCCATGGCTCGCTACACGCCTACCGGCTGTGCTAACATCAGTCATGGCCGGGATGACATCGCTCCATGACTGACGCAGCCACCGATCTGCGGCGGCACCTCGGCATGTTGCTGGGGCAGGGCCGTGCGGCAGACGCAGTGGCGCTGCTCACCACCCGGTCGCAGGCGGGCGACGCCGCAGCACAATACGAGCTCGGGCTTTGGCGGCTCTATGGCCAGTGCGTCGACCGCGATCCATCAGCAGCGCTCGACCTGTTCCGCGATGCTGCCGCGCAGCACCATCCAGAGGCAGTCGCCTCCGAGATCGCGCTGCTCGGCAACGGCATGGCAGGAACCGCAGATCCTGCAGCAGCGCAGGCGCGCGTCGCTGCGCTGGCAGCGACCGATCCCCTTTATCGCCGCCAGCAGGATTTGCTGGAGCAGATAGCAGCCGCGCCGCTGCCGCCCGCTGAGGTGTTGAGCGCGGACCCCGATATCCGGTTCTACCCTGATTTTCTGCCACCAGCATTGTGCGATCATGTGATGGAGGCGGCGCGCGCGCGGCTCGCGCCCAGTTTCGTCATCGATCCGGTGTCGCGCCAGCGCGTGCCGCACCCGGTTCGCACGTCACACGGCACCAATTTCGGGCCGGTGGACGAGGATTGCGTGATCAATGCGATCAACCGGCGGATCGCGGCCCTTACCGGCACCGACTGGCGCGCGGGCGAGATGCTGCATGTATTGCGTTATACCCCCGGCCAGCAATACCGGCTGCACCATGATGGCCTGCCGAGTGCCGCCAACCAGCGGCAGTGGACCGCGATCGTCTATCTCAACCAGCGGTTTGACGGCGGTACGACCGACTTTCCGCTGCTCGGGCTGAATGTCGCGCCCCGGCGCGGCGGGTTGCTGGTCTTTGCCAATACGCATGGTGATGGCGCGATCGATCCGCGCACCCGGCACGAGGGCAAACCCGTCGACAGCGGCGAGAAATGGGTCGCAACCCGCTGGATCCGCACCCGGCCATGGTCTCCCTGGGACGAAGCGCCCGCGCGCTGAGGCACGGCTGCCGAAACATTTGTTGGTTTCGAAGGTTCGAATCCTGATAGTCTGCCGAAAAAGATCGATGAGCGATGGAGGCGAGGGTGATGATGCGGATTTGGCTGGCGGGAATCGCGGTGGTTGCACTTTTGCCCTCGATGGCATCGGCGAAGGAGCGTGCGCAGATCGCCGCGTCCGCCGAAATATCCGACAAGGTGACGTTGTTCGAACTGCCCAAGGGGTCGCGCCCGCATGACGTCGCGCCCGCGCCCGATGGCAAGATCTGGTACACCGCGCAGCGCCAGGGAGCGCTTGGCATTCTCGATCCGGTCTCCGGCCAGGTGGTGCAGGTCCCGCTGGGCCCCGAATCCGCGCCGCACGGCGTGATTCAGGGGCCCGACGGCATGGCGTGGATCACCGATGGCGGGCAGAACGCGATCGTGCGCTACAACCCTGCCAACGGCAAGATCGACGTGTGGAAGCTGCCAGCCGATACCGGCTACACCAACCTCAACACCGGCGCGTTTGACGGCAAGGGCGTGCACTGGTTCACCGGGCAGAACGGCATTTATGGCCGGGTCGATGCGGCGTCGGGCAAGGTCGAGGTCTGGAAGGATCCCAAGGGCCGCGGCCCCTACGGCATCGCCACCGCGCCCGACGGCACCGTGTGGTACGTCTCGCTCGCCGGCAGCCACCTCGCCAGAATCGACAGCGCCAGCGGCGAGATCAGCGTCATCGAACCGCCGACGCCGGGCGCGGGGCTGCGCCGGGTGTGGGCGGACAGCAAGGGCGATCTGTGGATCACCGGCTGGAACAGCGGTGAACTCTACCGCTATCGCCCCTCGACCAAGAGCTGGAAGACGTGGAAGCTGCCCGGCGCCAAGCCCCAGGCCTATGCGGTCTATGTCGACGAGCGCGATCATGTCTGGGTCAGCGATTTCGGCGACAATTCCACCCGCGTGTTCGACCCGCGCAGCGAGAAATTCACCGCGCGCTATCCCGGCAGCGGCGAGGGGGCCAATGTCCGCCAGATCCTGGGCCGCAAGGGCGAGGTGATGCTACCCGAATCGGGTACCGAGCGGATGATGGTGGTGCGGACCGAGGGCAAGTGATCCGCTGGCTGGGTGCATTCGCGCTGCTGGTACCCGGCGTCGCCTGGGCGCAGACCACCAACCAGATCGGTGAACGCGCCTTCCAGCGCTGCTACAGCTGCCATTCGGTGACGAAGGGCGAGACGGGGCTGAGCGGACCCAATCTCGCCGGTCTGTCCGTGCGCGCAATCGCCTCGGACCCTGATTTCAAATACTCCAAAGCTTTCAGTAAGTTCGCTCAATCTAACCGCCGGTGGACACCCGTGCTACTGGAGCGGTTTCTGGCCGATCCGCAAAAGCTTGTGCCGGGGAATGATATGGGATTCTTCGGGCTGAAGAAGGCCGGTGAACGCTCCGCGATTGTCACCTATCTGATGGAGATAAGGTAACCGAACTGGTTATCTTCAACGTCACCCTCGCGAACGCGGGGATGCCGCGGTCTAGTGCTTTAATCACCCCGCCTTTGCCAACATCTCGCCCATTTTCTCCCAGACCTTGTTCATCGCCTTCATCGGGCGGACCATGACCTTGAAGTCCTCGATCTTCCCGTCCGAATTCCAGCGGATGATGTCGACGCCGTTGACCTGGATCCCGTCGAGCTCGAGCGCGAATTCGAGCATCGCGCTGTCGCCATCAATGATCTCGCGGACATAATGGAAGCTGTCATTGCCCAGCACATGCGCGGCAGCGTGGAGGTACGCGAACACCTTGGCCTTGCCCTCCTGCGGCGTGTGGACCACCGGCGAGTGAAACACCGCGTGCTCTGCCAGCATGGCGTTCAGCTTTTCCGGGGTGGAGCCACCATGCATGTAGTCATGCCAGGCCGCGACCCCTGCCACCGCCGCGCTCATGCGAGATGCTCGGCAAAGAAGGCCGCGGTGCGGCCATCGGCGAGCTGCGCGCCGGCTTCATTGCGGCGGTTGCCCATTTCGGCGGCAAAGCCGTGATCGAGCCCTTCATAGTCGTGCAGCGTGACGCGCGGGTGGCTGTCGAGCCCGGCGTGCACCGCCGCCTGCGCCTCGGGTCCCACCAGATGGTCGGCCGTCGGGATATGCAGCATCAGCGGGTTGGCGATGGCGTGCGATTCATCGAGCATCTTGTCGATCATCACGCCATAATAGCCGACGCTGGCATCCACATCGGTCCGCGCGGCGACCATATAGGCCAGCTTCCCGCCCAGGCAGTAGCCGACCGCGCCCACCTTGGCGACGCTGCCGAGCCCGCCGATCCCGGCCCGGATCGCGCGGATCGTCGCCTCGATGTCCTGAATGCCGTCATTGGGATCGTACTGGCCGAAATAGCCGAACGCTTCCTGCAGTTCGGCTTCGACATCGGGGTCGAGCTCGAGGCCCGGCTTGATCCGCCAGAACAGATCGGGCGCGACCGCCAGATAGCCTTGCGCGGCCCAGCCATCGCATTTCTGGCGGATGCCCGGATTGACCCCGAATATCTCCTGAATCACTATGATGGCGGCCTTCGGCGTGCCTTCAGGCGCGGCGACATAGGCGTTGAACGTGCCTGTATGGTCGAAAGTCTGGATGCTGTGCGTCGAACCCATTTTGCTCTCCATCATCAATTCGTTTGCTTTGGCGGCCATTTATACCCACTTTGATCAGGCTGATAAGCGTGAAACTGGGGCTTGGGGGCCTTGCGCTGCTAGAAGGTTGATTGCCATGAAAGTGAATATCGAAGTCGATTGCTCCCCCGAAGAAATGCGTCGTTTCATGGGGCTGCCTGACGTGTCGGATGTCAACAAGACCTATGTCGATGGTGTCGTGAACGCGATGAAGGGCACCAGCAACGTCGACCAGCTGCAGACCATGGCAAAGAACATCGCGCCGATGGGTGAGATGGGTCTGCGCTTCTTCCAGCAGATCATGGAAGCCGCCGCAGCCGGCGCCAGCGGCAAGCCCAAAAGTGGTAGCTGACCGCCTTTTCTGACGATGCACGCAGGCGATACGATCTTTGCGCTGTCGAGCGGCGCGCCGCCTGCTGCATTGGCCATCATCCGGATCAGCGGACCTGAGGCAGGTGCCGCACTGACCGCACTCGGCGGAGCGCTGCCATCGCCGCGCCGTGCCGTGCTGCGCGATCTGTGCGATCCGGGTGATGGCAACCTGCTCGATCGCGCTCTGGTGTTGTGGTTTCCCGGACCCGCAACTGCAACCGGCGAGAATCTGGCAGAGCTTCATCTGCATGGTGGGCGAGCCGTGGTGCGTGCTGTGGAAGCTGTGCTGACCCGCATGCCCGGCCTTCGGCTCGCCGAGCCTGGAGAATTCACGCGCCGTGCGTTCCTCAACGGGCGGATGGATCTGGCCGAAGCCGAAGGGCTCGCCGACCTATTGTTCGCCGAAACCGAAGCGCAGCGCGTGGCCGCCATCCGGATGGCGAGCGGGCATCTGTCGCGCCAGGTCGAAGGGTGGCGGCAGGCGGTGTTGCAACTCTCCGCACAGATCGAGGCGGAGCTCGATTTTTCCGACGAGGATGATGTCGGCGAAGGGGGCGGCAACGCCACCGGGCAGCGCATTGCCGCGCTCGCTGGCGAGATCGGCACCGCGCTGGCACGACCTCGCGCCGAGCGGCTGCGCGATGGCGTGCGGGTGGTGCTGGCGGGGCCGCCCAACAGTGGCAAGTCGACCTTACTCAACGCACTTGTCCAGCGCGAGGCGGCGATCGTCTCCGATATCGCCGGAACCACCCGCGATCTGATCGAGGCGCCAGTGGCGCTGGGCGGGATACCCTTCGTGTTCACCGACACCGCCGGGCTGCGCGATGAGGGTGCCGAGGCGATCGAAGCGATCGGCATCGACCGCGCGCGCGATGCGATAGCTGGCGCGGATCTGGTGCTGTGGCTGGGTCCGGAAGGGCAGGGCGGTCCGATGAGCTGGGAGATCGAGGCGCAGATCGATCGGCCCGGTGTTTCACGTGAAACAAAAGCTGCGCCGCGGCATCGGATTTCGGCGCTAACCGGCGAGGGGTTGGACGCGCTGGTCGCTGACCTGGTGACCTCGGCAAAGAACCTGCTGCCCCCATCGGGTGACGTGGCGCTCAACGCCCGCCAGCATCGGTTGCTGACCGAGTGTGCCGAGGCGCTGGCTCAGGCTACCGAGGAGCGCGACCTGCTGCTTCGTGCCGAGGCGCTGCGGTTGGCGCGCCTCGCGCTCGATCAGCTGCTCGGCAATACGCATGTTGAAAACATGCTCGACGCTTTGTTCGGAGCCTTTTGCATCGGCAAGTAACCCTCTCCCCTCCCGCTTGCGGGAGGGGTGGCCGCAGGCCGGGGTGGGCCTCAACCGCGGCAAACTTCAGGCCCACCGCGTCTTCGCCTGCGGCTCAGCCACCCCTCCCGCAAGCGGGAGGGGAAAGGGTCGGCTTTACCTGGTGGCTACCGGCGTCTTGTCCCAACCCACCCCCTCGACCGAATCCTGCAATTGGGCTATGCGCCGTGCCATGGTGGAATTTGATGTTCTTGTTGTCGGCGGCGGACACGCCGGGTGCGAGGCTGCAGCAGTGGCCGCGCGGATGGGCGCGCGCGTCGCCTTGGTCAGCTTCACCCGCGATGCGATCGGCGCGATGTCGTGCAATCCCGCGATCGGCGGTCTGGGCAAGGGGCATCTGGTGCGTGAGGTCGATGCCTTTGACGGGCTGATCGCGCGCGCCGCAGACGAGGCCGCAATTCACTACCGGATGCTCAACAGCTCCAAGGGCAGTGCGGTGCAGGGACCCCGCGTCCAGGCCGACCGTACCCTCTACAAGGCGGCGATCCAGCGGATGCTGGCTGCGCAGGACAATCTCGAGATTGTGGAAGGCGAGGTCGCCGCGCTGCGGATGGACGGCGGCGCGATCACCGGCGTGGACATGGCCGACGGCAGCGCAGTTGCGGCGCGCGCGGTGGTGCTGGCGACGGGGACTTTTCTGGGCGGACGGTTGTTTCGCGGCGAAGAGCGGCTCGAGGGCGGGCGGATCGGCGAGCCCGGCGCCAGCCTGCTGGCGCAGCAGCTGCGTGCCGCCGACCTGCCGATGGCGCGGCTCAAGACCGGAACCCCACCACGGATCGACGGGCGCACTATCGACTGGGCCATGCTCGACGAGCAGCCCAGCGATGGCGAGGCGTGGACCATGTCGCCGCTGAGTGGCGGGCGCACGGTTCCCCAGGTCTTCTGCGCGATCACCCGAACCAGCCAGCAGACGCACGACATCATCCGTGCCAGCCTTGATCGCTCGCCTTTGTTCAGCGGAGCGATTGGTGCGCAGGGGCCGCGCTATTGCCCGTCGATCGAGGACAAGATCCACCGCTTCGGTGATCGCGATGGGCATCAGGTGTTCCTCGAACCCGAGGGACTGGGCACGCATCTGGTCTATCCCAACGGGATTTCGACCTCGCTTCCGACCGATGTCCAGCTCGCCTTCGTCCGCTCGATGGCTGGGCTCGAGCGCGCCGAGATCGTGGTGCCGGGCTATGCCGTGGAATACGACCATATCGATCCGCGAGCGCTCGATCATCGCCTGCAGGTGCGCAGCATGCCGGGGCTGTATTGCGCAGGCCAGATCAACGGCACCACCGGCTATGAAGAGGCTGCTGCCCAAGGTCTGGTCGCCGGCATGGCCGCAGCAGCCAAGGTGCTGGGCCGCGAGGTGGAACTGCCCGATCGGGCAACCAGTTATCTTGCTGTGATGATCGACGACCTCGTGCTGCAGGGCGTCACTGAGCCCTATCGCATGCTCACCGCGCGGGCTGAATACCGATTGAGGCTGCGCGCCAACAATGCCTCGGACCGTCTGACCGGCATGGCTATTGCCAATGGCTGCGTGGCACCCGAACGCCGGAGCTGGTACGAACAGCGCCAGCGCGCCAAGGCGGACATGATGTTCGCGCTCGAGCGGCAGGCGAGTTGTGCTGAGCTGGCAGCGCTGGGTCTCCCGGTAAAGGCCGATGGCGCGCGCCAGAGCCTCTATGACTGGCTGCGCTTCCCAGCAGTGTCGCTTGCCTCGCTGGCGCCGCTGATCGAGGGCGATCACGATCTCGCCGACGACCTGATCGCCGAGATCGAAGAGGATGCGGTCTACGCTCCCTATCTGGCGCGGCAGGATGCCGAGCTGCGCGATCTGCGTGCCAATGAGCGGGTCGCGCTGGGCATGGACATCGACTACCGAATGATCACCGGGCTATCGAATGAGATGGTCGAGCGGCTGACGCTTGCGCGGCCCGAGACGCTGGCCGAGGCCAGTCGCGTGCGGGGAATCACGCCGGCAGCGCTTGCCGCTATCCTGGTCCATGCCCGCCGCCGTGCAGCGTGAGACCGTGATGCTGATCCAGGATGAAGAGGGCGCCAAGGCGTGGCTGACGGACACGCTGGGTGTTTCACGTGAAACAATGGCGTTGCTGGAGCGCCTCAACGCGTTCGTCGTCGCTGAGGCCGAGCACCAGAATCTGGTTTCTGCCTCGACGCTGGCGCATATGTGGCAGCGGCATATCGCCGACAGTGCGCAGCTGCTGCGCTTTGCCGATCCGGGAGTTGACGAGCACTGGATCGATCTGGGCAGTGGGGCAGGGTTCCCTGGACTGGTGATCGCTTTGATCGCGCCATGCCGGGTGACGCTGGTCGAATCGCGCGGGTTGCGGATTGCCTATCTCGAGCGTGCGATCGCGCATCTGGAGCTGGGCGATCGGGTGCACGTCGCGGGAGCGGCGCTCGAGCGGGTTCCGACAGTTGCGGCCGACTATATTTCCGCGCGCGCCTTTGCACCCTTGCCGCGGCTGCTTGAAGGCGCTGCACGGTTTTCCACAGAAAACACCCGCTGGTTGCTGCCGAAGGGACGAAATGCGCGCACGGAACTGGAAAGCGTGTCAGCTGCGTGGCAAAGTGTGTTTCACGTGGAACAGAGCCTGACCGACGCCGATGCCGCGATTCTGGTCGGTACCGGCAGCGTCCCATCCAGCAATCCGCCGCGCAGCGTCCCTCAACGACCCATGCGCAAGCACAGGAGCAGATCATGATCCGCATTGCGGTTGCGAATCAGAAGGGTGGGGTGGGCAAGACCACGACCGCGATCAACCTGGCGACGGCGCTGGCTGCGACGGGCCTCAAGGTGCTGCTGATCGATCTCGACCCGCAGGGCAACGCCTCGACGGGTCTGGGTATCGCGCGCAACGACCGCGAGTTCTCGAGCTATGATCTGCTCACCAATGAAAGCTCGCTGGCGCAATGCGCAGTGCCGACACAGATCCCGGGGCTGGATATCGTGCCTGCCACGGTCGACCTGTCGGGCGCGGAGATCGAGCTGGTCGATCTCGAGCATCGCACCCACCGGATGAAGATGGCGATGGACAGCGCCCATCAGCAACGCTGGCAGGTATGCCTGATCGACTGCCCGCCCTCGCTCGGCCTTCTGACGCTGAACGCGCTGATCGCGACCGACCAGGTGCTGGTCCCGCTGCAGTGCGAGTTCTTTGCGCTCGAAGGGTTGAGCCAGCTGCTGCAGACGGTCGAGCGGGTGCAGCAGCGCTTCAACCCCGATCTGTCGATCATCGGCGTGGTGCTGACCATGTACGACCGGCGCAACCGGCTGACCGACCAGGTCTCGGACGATGTCCGCGCGGTGCTGGGCAAATTGGTGTTCGATACCGTGATCCCGCGCAATGTGCGGCTGTCCGAGGCGCCGAGCCACGGCATGCCGGCGCTGATCTATGATCACCGCTGCGTCGGTTCCGAGGCCTATATCGCGCTCGCACGAGAGTTCATTTCCCGGATGCCCCGGGTCGAAGAGGAAGCCGCCTGATGGCCGAGGAACACAGCGACCTGCCCGATATCGCCAAGGCCCTGGGACGCAAGCGACCCTCGGGTCTGGGCCGCGGCCTCAACGCGTTGCTCGGCGAAGCGGTGCGCGAAGAGCCGCTGGTGCGGCGCGAGGACGGCACATCGGGTCAGGCCGCCACGATCACCGGTCTGCGCACGCTACCGCTTTCCGAAATCCGCCCGCATCCCGGCCAGCCACGGCGCTGGTTCGACGAGGAGGCGCTCGATGATCTGGCGCGCTCGATCGCGCAGCGCGGCGTGATCCAGCCGGTCATCGTGCGTCCACGCACCGGCGGCGGTTATGAGCTGGTCGCGGGCGAGCGCCGCTGGCGCGCGGCGCAGCGCGCGCGGCTGCACGAGATCCCTGCGATCGTGCGTGAACTCAGCGACCCCGACACCTTTGCGCTGGCGCTGATCGAGAACATCCAGCGCGAGGACCTCAATCCCGTCGAGGAGGCCGAGGCCTATCAGCGGCTGGTGGGCGACCAGGGCTATACCCCGGTCGAGGTCGCGCGGATGGTCGACAAGTCGCGCAGCCACATCGCCAACCTGATGCGGCTGCTGGCGCTGCCGCAACCGGTGCTCAAGATGATCGCCGACAAGAGCCTGAGCATGGGTCATGCCCGCGCGCTGATCAACGTGCCCGACGCCGAGAGCATCGCTGCTGAAGTGGTCGATCGCGGGCTGTCAGTACGCGATGTCGAAAAATTGGTGCGGCGTGCGCGCAGCGATGCGGCGGGCAAGTCGGGGAGCAAGCCCCGCGTCCGTCAGGGCGGCGAGGATGCGGCGAGCAATGCGGATATCGCGGCGGTCGAGCGGCACCTGGAAGACCTGCTCGGGCTCAAGGTCAAGATCACCGCCGATGCCAACCAGCGCAGCGGCGCGGTGACCGTGCGTTATGGCAATCTGGATCAGCTCGACCTGATCTGCCAGCGGCTATCCGGCGAGATTATTTAGATTTATCAATAGGTTATTTTATATTTTCGTCATTCCCGCGACTGCGGGAATCCCGCTAGCCGATAGGTGCCCCGCTAGCCGATAGGTGCGACGCGAAAGCGGGATCCCCGTTTTCGCGGGGGCGACGGCGCTCCCCTAGGACGAAATCCGCCTCGGATCGTTGAGCACGTTGATCGCGGCGTGCACCCGCGCCTCGATCTCCTCGCGCGGCAGGCCCGCCGGGATGATCTCGCCGAACTTGTAGGTGACCACGCCGGGGTGCTTGATGAAGCCGCGCCGGGGATAGAGATGCCCGCTGTCGAGCGCGATCGGCACCACGGGCAGCTTGGCGAGCTTGTATAGCCCGGCAAAGCCTGCCTGCAGCGGCGGCTGCTCGCCTGGCGGGATGCTGGTGCCCTCGGGATAGATCACGATCGAGCGGCCTTCGGCGACGAAGCGGCGGACCTCGGTCATCATGGTGCGCAGCGCGACGGCACCGCCCGCGCGATCGATGAAGATCATGCCATAAGTGCGCGCGATCTGGCTCCACAGCGGAATGCGGGAAAGCTCGATCTTGGCGACCACCGCGGGGCGGTTGAAGATGCGCAGCAGCTCGATGGTCTCGAAAAAGCTCTCGTGCTTGATCGCATAGAGCACCTGGCCTTGCGGTATCTCGCCGTCGATCCGCGCCCGGATCCCCAGAAAGGTGCGCGCGCACAGATAATGATAGCCGCCCCAGGCACGCGCCATGCCCTGCAGCCGATGCCGCGAGAACGGCAGGATGATGAACGCGATTATGACGATCGGGACCGATCCGCCGTAGAAGGCGATGGTGAACAGGATCGACCGGAACAGGGCAAGCGCGGTCCGCATGGTCACACCCCGAACAAACCGGCGAGCACGCGCAGCACCAGCTTGTTGTACTCGCGCCACAGCGTCATCAGGCTGGGCTTGCTGGCGACCGCATCGGTGTAGATCGCGATGTCGTCGGGAAGTGCGCGCTGCAGCTCGTATTCGGCGCGGCGCATGTGCCAGTCGGTGGTCACCAGCCGTACCGATGTCACCTTGCGCTGCTTGGCCCAGCGCGCGGTTTCTATGCCGTTCGACCGGGTGTCATAGGCGCGAAAGCCCAGGTCCACGCAGCAGTCGAACAATTCGGTGGAGCCGGGATACTGCGCGCTGAGTTCCGCCGGGCGGACATCGCGGTCGACGCCCGAGATCAGCAGCCGGTCGGCCCATTTGTTGCGCAAGGCCTCGAGCCCGCGGTCGATCCTCAGCGGCCCGCCGGTGGGCACCACCACCGCATCGGTCTGCTGTTCGCCCAGGGGCTGCGGCAGCAGGATGGCGAACCAGGCAAAGCCCAGGATCCAGGCCAGCAACACCGATGACAAGAGGCGGACAATCACAGTTTTTTCCTGAGCGCGCCAAGAACGGTCATGCGCGCGGTGAGCACTGCCAGCGCAATACCGGCAATCGGCACGGTTGCAAGCAGCAGCCAGTCGAGCGGCCCGAATGATCCGGCAGACACCAGCCCCGAATCAAGCCGCGCTGCGGCCTGACCCAGCAGCCACAGCACCGGCGCGGCGAGCAGGCAGGCGATCAGCGCACCGAGCGCCGCGTCCAGGGCGATACGGCGCTGGAACAGCCGCGCGATCTGCGCATGGGTGCTGCCCAGAAGATGCATGATGTCGATGGTCTCGGCATGCGCGGCAAAGCTGCTGCGCGCCGAGAGCATCACCGAGGCTATGCTGGCGAGCGCGAGCAGCGCGACCAGCGCGATCGCCAGCCAGCGCAGCGTGCCGATCAGATCGAACACCGGGCGCAGCCACTGCCCGTGCGCATCGATCCGTGCATCGGGCGCCGCCTCGCCCAGGGCATCGCGCAACCGGCCCAGCGTCGCTGGATCGGCCTTGGCACGGAAGTTCACGTCGATCAGGCTGGGCAGGGGGATGTCTTCGCTCAGCGCGCCGCTGCCCAGCCAGGGCGAGAGCAGCGAGCGTACCTCCGCATCGCTGACCCGGGTGACCGCTGCAACCGCGCGGTCGGAACGCAGCACGGCCTGCGCGGCATCCGCCTGGCGCTGGCGGATATCCGCATCGGCGTTGACGATCTGCACCGTCGCGCGTCCGGCAAGATCGGCGTTGATCTGGTCGGCGGCGCTACCCAATGCGAGCGCGGCGGCGCTGGCGAGCAGGGTGAGGAACAGCATCACTGCGATCACCCACGGCATCGGCCCGGTAAGCCGCGCCTGCGGGATCAGCCTGCGGTCGTGCGCGGTGGGAAACAGCGCGCCCAGCATCACCGGCTCTCCCCGTCCCAGCCGCGCAGATCGGAAGGCTTGGGGGGGTAGCGCAGCGCGCCTGTCGGGTCGAACAGCCGCCCACCCTCGAGCCGCATCATCTGTCCGCGCTTGATCCGGGTCATCAGATGGATGTCGTGGGTGGCGACGATGATCGTGGTGCCCATTCGGTTCAATGCCTCGAACAGCCGCAGCAGTTTGACCGCCATGTCGGGGTCGACATTGCCGGTGGGCTCGTCGGCGACCAGGATATCGGGCCGGGTGATCACCGCGCGGGCGATCGCCACGCGCTGCTGCTCGCCGCCCGACAAAGTCGCAGGCAGCGCATCGCCGCGCGCGCTCAGCCCCACCCAGTCGAGGATCTCGCGCACCGGGGTGGCCAGATCGGCATCGCGCATCCCTGCGATCCGCAGCGGCAGCGCAATGTTGTCGAACGCCGAAAGGTGCGGCACCAGCCGGAAATCCTGGAACACCACCCCGATCCGGCGGCGGAACCCCGGCAACCGGTCGCGGCTCAGCGTCACCAGATCGCTGTCGAACAGCCGGATCATCCCGCGGCTGGGGCGCTGCGCCAGATAGAGCAGCTTGAGCAAGGAGGACTTGCCCGCGCCCGAGGGCCCGGTGAGGAAGTAGAACTGGCCTGAAAACAGCGTGAAACTGAGGTCCGACAGCGCCTCGGGACCGGTGCCATAGCGCAGCCCGACATTCTCGAACTGGACGATGCTATCCATGGTCGCGCTGCTCATCCTGTCGCGATAGCGCGCCGCAGACGGGGCAGGCAATCGGAAAGGCGCACAGGCCGTGATCCGCGGTCATGATCGCATCGAATCGGGTGCCGGGCAGGCTGCCAACCCGTTGAAAAATCTCTGGCCAGCGCAAACTCCGGTGGAAAAAGGGCCGACAGGGCTTGGCAGCCGGTGCAAGCCCCTTGCGGCGATTCGCCCGGCGTGGTTAGAAACGCCATGATTATTGCGTGCCCCGCGTGCAACACCCGTTATGCGGTTCCGGACACTGCCATCGGTATTGATGGCCGATCGGTGCGATGCGCCAAATGCGGGCACAGCTGGTTCCAGCATGGCCCGGACGTCGCCCGCCCACCCGAAGCAGCGGCGGCAGCGCCCGTCGCAGCGCCAGCGCCTACTGCAACCCCTGCCCCGGCACCGACACCCGCCCCAGCAGCAACTCCTGCGCCTGCACCTCAGGCTGCCCCCGAAGCAGCGCCAGCGCCCAGCCCTGCCGCGCCGCCCCCGGCTCCCGCGCCTGCCGCTGCGCCCCGGGCCGCACCGAGCGATCCCGAGCCGGACCTTGCGCCGTTGCCGCGCCCCGTTCCGCCGATCAGCCGCCCGATCGTTGCCAGCTATGCCGATGATTCGCTGGCCGATCGCCCGAGCAGCTTCAACCATGAGCCGCCCTTCCGCCCGCGCCGTAACCCGGCAAAGCTGTGGATGCTGGGCGCGATCGCCTTTGCGCTGATCGCCTCGGCGACCGCGGTGGCGATTTCGGTCTTCGGCCTGCCCAGCGCGCTCACCAGCTACAGCCTGCCCTTTGCCGAGGTGGAGCCCGATCTGCAGATTGATTTCCCGCCCGCCAAGCAGGAACGGCGCACGTTGCCCAACGGCACCGAGTTCTTTTCCGCATCGGGCACCATCCGCAATCTGAGCAAGACCGCGCAGGATGTGCCGCCGATGCTGGTGGTGCTGCGCGATGCGCAGGACCGGGTGGTGTTCAACTGGATCATCAACCCGCCGGTGGAGACGCTGCAGCCGGGTCAGTCGGCGGATTTCCGCCAGGCGATGGTCGATGTGCCGCGTTCTGCCAGCTCGGCCGAGATCGCCTGGGCCAAGCGCCGCTGACCGCTGCCCTCGGACGGGGCACGTCCACCGGATAATCCGTGTTGCTATGCGCCAAGCGCTTTGCTAATGGCGCGGCCTGCCACGCGGGCAGGCGGGTCTCAACCACCCTCGAAACCCGCGAAATTGCTGGACTGTGCGGTCATGGCGGAATTGGTAGACGCGCAACGTTGAGGTCGTTGTGGGCGAAAGCCCGTGGAAGTTCGAGTCTTCTTGACCGCACCAGTCCCCCTGCAGCCGGATGCCGGCCTGCAATCCCGATACCTGCTGATCCTCGCCGCCGGCGGCCGCCGCTAGAGCGGCTCGCCTGTGTTCAACGGCCAGTGCAACGTGGCGTCGCGGTGCTTGAGCAGCTTGGGGCTGACGCCATGGACCAGGCGGAATGTATCCGCGCACAGCCTGTCGCGCGTCTTGACCGCGAGCCCGTTGATGCCGTGCGGCGGGCCTTCCAGATAGGTGGAATCGAGATCGACGAGCTCGACATGGTCGCTGTCGAACGGCTCGCACCTCCAGATATCGCGCAGCGCGAACACGTCATAGCCGTGGTCGATCATCAGGCAGCAAAGCGGCGTGTCCCTCAAACCCTGCGACCGAACGACATAGGCGCTGTGGATCTCGCAGATCAGCGTGGGGGCTGTTGCGGGGGGCTGGGCGAGCAACTGATCGCCGGTCGCCCAAGGACGCTGCGTGGCACGCGCCCACGTTAACCGCAAAGAGCCGGTGCTGCGCAGGATGATCGGCCACATCAACGACCTCGTATTGACCGATGCCGGAGGATCGATTTGCGAGCCCACAGTGGCAGCCGGCAGCCGCCTGACACTGACCGCGCAGATCAGGGCGCTGTGCGACGTCTAAAAGCCGCATTTCGGATTGATGATCACAACCCGGGAAGACGCGATCGTCGCTGCGGTGTCCAACACCATGCTGGGAGAGCCCGATGTGCCGCTGCGGGCGGGCGAGGTGCTGGCTGTCGGGTTCACCTTCGATCTGCCGCTGGCGCGCGGCGACTATTTCATCGATTTCGGGCTGGCCGAGGCTGCGGGCGAAAATCTGGACGTGCTCGAATGGCGCAGGGGCGTGGGCCATCTGGTGGTGACCAACAGCAGCAACGCCACCGGGATCGTCGATACCAAGGCGGTCTATCGGCGGACCTGAAGGTTACCCAGCCTCAAGCCGCAGGATCGAGCGTCTCGGCGACCTCCTTGGTCTTGTGTTCGGGCAGCGCGATCATCGCCAGGATGAACAGCGCAAAGCACAGACAGATCGCGTTGGGAATGATCAGCGCCCATTCGCCCTTGAGCAGGCCGAAGCTGGTCCATGCGGCAAAGGCAAGGCAGGTCAGCGCGAACATGCCCAGCGATAGCCCCTCGGTCGAGCGGCTGCGGATGATCTTCCACGCCTGAGGGGTGAAGCTTGCGACCGAAGCCACTGCTCCGATGGTGCCTGCAACGGTGATCCAGTCGAATGTCATACCCGCCCCTACGCGCCCGGCGCGTTCGGGTTTCGCAAATTCCTGCCGGACCAAGGATTGTCGGATTGCGCGCGTCGCGTGACGCGTGCGGGAGCCATGCCCGGGGGTGCGCGTATTCGGCTCTGGATGATGCCCGTGCGGCGTCCTCCTCCGGCGGCCAACAGGCCGCTCGGCAGCAGCGACAACAAGGCGGTGGACGAGTGGATCGAATAGACAAGGCCGCGCGCGGCGATGCGGCGGCTGTGCCGGTGCTGGATGGCGGCCTGATCTATACCCAGGACGACGCGCCGGGGATCACCCGGGTGCGGCGCGGGCGGGGCTTCAGCTATCACGCACCGGACGGCCGGGTGATCCGCGACGCCAAGACGCTGGCCCGAATCCGCGCGCTGGCGATCCCGCCCGCCTATCAGCAGGTGTGGATATGCCCAAAGCCGAACGGCCATATCCAGGCGACCGGGCGCGATGACCGCGGCCGCAAGCAATATCGCTATCATGCCGCGTTTCGGGCGTCACAGGACGAGGCCAAGTTCGCCCGCCTTGCCAAGTTCGGCGCGGCGCTGCCCGAGATGCGCAAGCGCATCAGCACCGATCTGCGTGCGCGCAGCACCTCGTGGCGCTGTGTCATCGCCACCATCGTGCATCTGCTCGATTGCACCGCGATCCGCATCGGCAATGCGCCCTATGCGCAGCAGAACCGCTCTTATGGGCTGACCACGCTGCGCCAGCGGCACGTGACGCTCGAATCCTCGACCATCCGCTTCCGCTTCGCCGGCAAGGGCGGCAAGAAATGGGATGTTTCGCTGCGCGACCGGCGCGTGGCGCGGGTGCTGCGCGGGCTGCAGGAGCTGCCCGGCCAGCAGCTTTTCGGCTATCTCGATGGCGACGATGTCCGCGCGGTGACATCGGACGATATCAACGCCTATCTGCGCGAGATCGGCGGCGAGGATTTCTCGGCCAAGGATTTCCGCACCTGGTGCGGCACGGTGACCGCCACTGCCATGCTCGCCGAGCTGCACCAGCAGGAGGAGCCGCCTGCGGCCGCCGCTGCGATCAAGCAGGCGGTGCTCGCAGCGTCACAGGCGCTGCAGAACACGCCCACAATCTGCCGCAAGTCCTATATCCATCCTGCCGTGCTCGAGGCGTACGATACCGACCAGGCGCGCTTTGCCGGCATGGCCACAGACGACGCTGAAAACGAGGTGCTGGCGCTGCTGCTGGCGGCAGAAAACCCCCGAAAACGGGGAACCAACCGGCAGTCGAAGCGTGGTTAGGCGACACCCCCTATCAGCGGACCATAGCCATCGGGAGCCCCGAACGCGTGCACAACAGCCCTGCGCAGACCATCGCCATCGACCCTGAAATCCGCGCCGGACAGCGCAGCGCGCTGCTGGTCGACTTTGACGGAACGCTGGTCGATATCCGCAGCACGCCAGATGCAGTCGAGGTCAGCCGCGCGGTGATCGATGCCATCGCAGCGGCCTCGCGGCGGCTCGCCGGACGGGTCGCGATCGTCAGCGGTCGCTCGATCGCGCAGCTCGAGGCGCTGTGGCCCGGCGCGATGCCCGAGATGGTGATGGCGGGCAGCCACGGACAGGAGCTCAAGATCGAAGGCGCGGTGCAGGGCCCGGTGCACACCGATCTGTTCGCACTGATGGCTGAGAATGCTCGCCGCCATTTCGGAAACGACGCCGGGGTCGTGATCGAGGAAAAGACCTTCGGTCTTGGCGTGCATTACCGCCAGAATCCTGCGCGGCGTGATGCGGTGCAAGCCTGGGTCACGGATCGGGCGAATGAGCACGGGCTGTTCATCCAGCAGGGCGACATGGTGTTCGAACTGCGACCGCGCGGCGCCGACAAGGGCGATGCGGTGCGCGCGATCATGGCGCTGGACCGGTTCAGCGGAAGCCGCCCGGTCTATATCGGCGATGATCTGACCGACATTCCCGCGTTTCAGGCGGTGCAGGCGCTTGGCGGCCATGCGATCAGCGTGGGCGAACGCACAGCCGGGCATTCCGACGAGCAGGTCGGCGATGTCGGCGCGGTGCTGCGGCGCATCGGTGAGATGACGGCATGAGCGCCGCCCCCGACGCCGCAAACGTCAACACCGATGCCATGAACCTGTGGCCGATCGGCAATTGCGAGATCGCAGCCCTGGTCGATTCCAAGGCATCGATCCGCTGGGGGTGCCTGCCGCGCTTCGATGGCGATCCGGTGTTCTGCTCGCTGCTCGAGCCCGAAAAGGACCACGGCTTCTGGGACGTGCTGCTCGAAGGCTGCACCCGGATCGAGCAGCATTATGTGCGCAACACCCCAGTGCTGGTCACGCGGATGAGCGCGGATTGCGGCAATGTCATCGAGATCGTCGATTTCATGCCGCGCTACCAGCGCCACGGCCGGATGTTCCGCCCGGT
>Ga0307994_1000075_pt1 | contig 81310 bp, 72 predicted proteins | sample EllFjometagen261_FD_203171 | JGI IMG/M metagenome (GOLD analysis project Ga0307994, IMG submission 203171) | Marine microbial communities from Ellis Fjord, Antarctic Ocean - #261 | ecosystem: Environmental > Aquatic > Marine > Unclassified | place: Southern Ocean | collected 2014-11-02
TACAACGCATTTTTTAGACGTATCTTTTAAAGAGTTTGTATCTGCTCTATTTCCCAACACCAATCCTAACGCGCCTAATAAAATAGATTTACCAGCACCAGTTTCTCCCGTAATAATTGACAATCCCGAAGAAAAATCAATAGTTAACTGATTGATTAAGGCGTAATTTTGTATGGAAAGTGATTTTAGCAAATGGTCTAATTTTAAAAGATAAAACTAATGATTTTTTAGCACTTATCTTGCAGTAATAATTAGATTTTACATCCTCTTATATTACATCAGCTCTTTCCAATAATCACTATAGAAATTAGTCGTTTCTAAAAGTTGCTCATGGGTGCCATTTATTTTAGTTTCTCCATTTTCTAATACATAAATAGTGTCAGCATATTTTTTCAACGTTTCTAAACGATGAGAAATAAACAACACACCCATTTCTTTTTTTAATTTAGAAATAAGTTCTATACTGAATTTTTCAGTTTTTCTATCCATTGCTGAAGTAGCCTCATCTAAGATCAATAATTTAGGTTTATTATACAACACTCTTGCTAAAGCAATAATTTGTTTTTGTCCACCTGATAAATTGATTCCTTCTTTTCCTAAAATAGTAGAGTAACCTTGTGGTAAATCTTTGAAGAATTCTTCAAAACCATATTTTTGACAAAAATTTATCACATTTTCTGGAATATCTTCTTTACCTAATAAAATATTATCTAATACATTACCGTTAAAAATGGTAATATCTTGTGGAACAACACCTACTAAATTTCTCCAACTTTCCAATTCAATAGTTTTTAAATTATTCTTATTATTGATTATTATAGTACCATTTTCAAAATCATAGAATTTTTGTAATACTTGTCCTAAAGTACTCTTACCACTTCCACTCTCTCCAACAACTGCTACTATTTCTCCTTTTTTAACTGAAATAGTTACATTTTTTAATAACTGACTTCTTCCAGCAAAACGAAAAGACATGTTTTTTACCTCTAAAGTGTCAAATAAGCTTATAATTTCAGAGCCTTGTTTTTCTTTTTCTATAGACGTAAACTCAAACATTCTATCAAATGCTATTTTTGCTTCCTGTATTTCTATATTAATTAATGCCAAATTAGAGGTAGATGACATTAACATTCCTACTAATTGTAAAATTGCAATAATTACACCAGCAGTTAAGTCTTTATTTAGAACTAAATACACACTATAACTTAATGTAGCAATAATAAATATATTAGATATGAATTTATTTGCTGTAGAATAATTCAATCTCAATCGCCCCAAATCATAGATAGATTTTTGGAATAATTGATATATTGTATTGGTGTGTTTTGTGTAAAAAAATTCTTTAGTGTTCGCTTTAATCGTTTCTATTGCTTCAATAGTATCAATATAGTTACTTTCATTTCTAGCATAAGATTGCATTACTAATTTTTGTTGCTTCTTTATTTTAGGATTAAAAAACGCAACAACCAAAGTGAATAAAGGAATCCATAATAATGTAATTAACCCCAACGTTTTATTATAAACGAAAATAGAAACTGAAACAACAATTACTAATAATATGTCAATCATAATACTACCAATAATCTTGGAAATTGTTTTTTGAATCCTGCTGGTATCATTCATCCTTGCTACCATATCACCAACTTTCCTAGTGTCAAAAAACGATTTTGGTAATCTTAGTAAGCTATTATAAAAAAAGTTAATCACTCTTATATTATAATCTTTGGTTTGACGTATTAAAAATATATTTCTTAAATACCCAAAGAAAACTTGTATTGTAAATAAAAAAAACAGCAAACAAACGCTTGCTATTATTTTAAACGAGTCTTTAGAGGGTAATAAAACATCTATTAACTTTTGAGAATAAACGGCTGTCACCAAACTTAATATAGCTAATAAAACCCCTAAAAAAAGTGACATAGAGAGAAGGTTTAAATCTTCTTTAACATAAGTGTATATCCATTTCCATTTTTTCTTTTTTACTGTTTTTCTTTTTTCTAAACTACTAGTCTCTTTACAAAGTAATAATGCTTTCGATTCCCAAATAGTATCTAGTTCTTTTACGTTAAGATATTCTATTTTTGAACTAGCAGGATTACTTATAATAAACTTTTCTTTTTTATTATCATAACCAAAACAGGCAATATAATGTTGTAATTTTTCTTCATAGATAGTGTGTAAAATAGCAGGTGTCTTATTTTCTTTTAATGCCTTTATAGTTGATTCATATCCTTTTACCTCTAACCCTATTTTATTACCACACTGTAAAAGACCTAACATAGTAGTACCTTGTTTTGATGTACCACTATATTCTCTTAGTTTTTCTAATGAAATATTACTATTGTAATATTTCAGAATAGCCTGTAAACAAACAACACCACAATCTGATTGATCATGGTGCTGACTATGAAAATTTTTTTTAATCATTTTTAGCAATTTCCAAAAGGCACACTAGTTTCTGTATCGACTGCAATCCAAAGAACGTAATATGTATGCTCACAATAACAAAAACAACCTCTATTTTGATAAATAATTTCAGTCCCCTTAAATTTTTCAGTTTCAAAATTATCTAATTCATTTAATGCTAATTCTTTCATGATTTTATACTGTATTATTTTTTATAAATATCTAAAGTCAAACTAACTGCCATATTATACTCAGAAACATGTGTGAAATCTTTACGATTTTTAATACTTATCCAATTATTTCCTAAAAAGATTATTTTAATATATGAAATGGAAGATATATTTTTCTCCTTCTTTTTAGTAAACTTAAAAGAAGGTAATATTGAACTTTTATTATTAGAAATACTTCCATTGTTATCTAATACTCCAATCATTTCAACTCCAACAAAAACTCCTTCTTTAGGAAACTTAATAAATTCATCAGTTATATCGATTTCTAGAATATTACTAGAATTTTGATCACATTCAATCAGTATAGAATTCTTTAAAACACTTTTATTCGGTTTCCCTTCAGAATTTGAATATAAATGAACTCTAAAAACACTTCTAAAATCTGGGAAATCACTTTCCCAAATATTTCCTTTCTTTATACCCCCCTCTTTACTTATTGGTATAAATATTTTTTTTATATAAGCATCCTTATAGTATTTATTATATCTAATTAATGTTGCTAATTCTGTTTTTTTCTTTATATGCCAAGAAAGATTTTTCTTTTTTCTTATATAACCAATAACTTTCTCCTTAGACTTACCTGTATTTATTTCTATCTCAGATAAAATTATGGAGCTTTGTCTTAAAAAAATAGTATCCTTAATCTTAGAGGCTTTGAACTTTAAAGAATCATATCCAATGTAGGATATTTCAATACTATCACTTTTTATTTCAGGTAATAAAAAAACACCTCTCTCATTTGTATATAAGCCTTTATTTTTTTGTAAAAAATTAATGGTTGCATAGGGTAATTCTTTTTTTGTTTTAAAATCTTTTATATAAATTTCTTTTTGAGAAAAGACATAAATTGGAAATAAATAAATTAAAAGTAAAACTTTTTTTTTCATAAATATTGAGTTGTAAAAAGGCTATTTAAGATCAATAGCCTTTTTTATTTTTCTAGTAGAAGTCACAGATATATTGAACATCTTGTACTTCAGTACCGATATTTATCCAGAAGACATAATAATCACACCAACTAGTAACTGTACAACCATCACTTGATGATGTTGTATAGCACTTGGACCCCCAAAACTTACCTCCTTCAAAGTTTTCTAATTTGTTTAATGATAATTCTTTCATGATTTTTAGAACTTAAAATTAATAATACTCTTTCTCGTTTTTTTGTGAAGGTTAAATAAGTAAACCTTTTCTATCTAGGCATAATTTGATAGCTAAAATTCATTTCCATAACCACTGCAAAAGAAAACCATAACAAAACACCTAAACCATAAGTTCTTGCAGTAATTGAAAATGCTCTTTTGTAATTAATTTTAGCAATTTTATGTATGCCAATTCCTAATAATATTAGCGTTAAAAATTGTTCTAAATTTATACTTGCAAGTGATGATTTTATCCAAGGAGTTGTTTTCTCAATGTTTATATAGTTTGATAAGGTTAACTTTTCAGAAATAGAGTCCATCGAACCATTTGTAAATGTCCAATTGCTTAACTTTATGAGAATAACAATTAAGAATTGATGAAAAACTAGAGCAAAACAGCTAAATAATATTAGTTTCATTATCTCTTTCATTTTTAACTTAATATCAAAATATAGAAAACCAATATTTAAACAAATAAACATACCCAAACTTTTTAGAAATAATAAAATAAACGTTTCAATTAAATTGAGTTTAAATTGCTTAATTTCCCTGTCTATAGCTAAATTTCTAATCTCACCTGTTGTATACTGAAACATTTCATCAAGATAAGCAATGATAGAAAAATATTGAATTAACGAAGCTGTTATAAATAACACGATTATTAATAGTAATGTCGAATTCTTTTTTAACACATTTTAAAATTCAGAAAAACAAAAAAATATATAATTTATTTTAAGTCACTATAGCTTTATGACTTTCATTGCACTGATATTGTAAACATAGAAACAATAAAACGAGTTGTCAATGCACAAAAAGTTATAAATTATACCTTTTTAGACTAACGGTTTTCAGTGAAGAGACGCTCACTGAAAACCGTGAAAGAAAATACCCCATAAATGGGTATTGTACATGTTTTTTATGTGTTGTAAATTTGAAGAGTAATATTAACCCCTTAATAATAATTCAACGCTATGAATAGGGTAGATAAAATTCGGAAAAGAATTGTACTAGCTCGGACCATAAAAGGATATACACAAGACTATGTAGGAGAACAACTATACATGAGTCAAATATCGTATCACAAATTAGAAAATGGTAAAACAACTTTAAAAGTGAGAACGCTATTAGAATTAGCTATTGTCTTAGACGTTAAAGAAAGTTACTTGTTGGGTTGTGATGAATAAATAAAAATTAAAAGGACATAAAGTGCTATTTAATTTTTTGCCACTTATTGTTATTTGTAGGAGAAATTCTTTGCAATACCGTTTTCAGCGTTGAAGTATCTCCTGCTTTGGGTCCATCAGAAAAAATTGAAGCAATTTCGTCTGCTTTAGAATCAAAGAAAAACCGAAGTATAAAATTACCTATTACTTTATTGTACAAGTTCTCTAACTGAAAAAGAGCATTTAAAATATTGGTTTTCGCTTTCTTTTTATCTCTAAAAAACGCATCCATACCTTGCCTGTGGTATGAATACATACTGTTTTTAAATTCTTTAAGCTTAGGAGAGGTTAAGTTATCTATTAGAGAGAATCGATTTTGTTTCCCTACTTGATCATTCCACCCTAAACCACCACTCTGTTGCGCTAACAATAGCACATCTTTCGCTTTCTTATAGTGATTATCTCCTCCATTTAATTTAAACGTATCAGCATCAACTCCTAAAATAACATATACATAATAAACAATTGTAGAGATTAAATTCGATTCAAAATTAGTTTCGTTATAATTTAATGGCTGAAACTCATTGTATTTAAAATTAAAATTAGTGTCCTTAATATTTATAATTGGAGTGGTATATGAAGAACCATATACGGGTCTTGCTGCCTGCACCTGAATACTAGCGTCAAACCGATTTGAACCAACTTGCTTACTTATGGTAATTGTAAAAGCACAATTAATCTTTTCTTGTGGCTTGTAGCTTTCATTTGTCCATTGGGTTTGGTTGATAAACTCTGTCAAAGAAGTTTGTAATGTGGTATACACCTGCTTATTAGACCCCGATATTTGATCTGAATTGACCGTTACTAAACCGTTCAACTCTTGTGCACTTAGCGTAAGTGTAAAACAAAAAATAATAAGTAATTGTATCAATTTACGCATCAATTCTTTTTAAAATCTCGTTCAATATATCTACTGCTACTTCCGATTTTGATTTTAAATCAAACGGGACTTGATTCATTTCGGAATCAATAATAGTTATTTTATTTGTATTCGTTGCAAAACCAGCACCTGCATCTTGTAAAGAGTTTAAGACAATCATGTCTAGGTTTTTACGTTGTAATTTTTTGGTTGCATTTTCAATTTCGTTGTTTGTTTCTAATGCAAAACCCACTAAAAACTGCTGCTTTTTCAGAGCTCCTAATGACGCTAAAATATCTTTTGTTGGTGCTAACGTTATATCTAACGCTGCTGCCGTCTTCTTTATTTTATGAGAAGCAGTATTTTTCGGTTTATAATCTGCAACAGCTGCAGAAAGGATTGCGATATCTGATTCCTTATAATACTGATGAGTCTCTTGGTACATTTCTTCTGCCGAAGTTACATCTACTCTCTTTATAAATGAATGTTGAATTTGTTGATTTGATGGTCCAGAAATCAATACAACCTCTGCGCCTAAGTTTGCAGCAGTTTTTGCAATTTCAAATCCCATTTTTCCTGAAGAATGATTTCCTATAAAACGAACAGGATCTATTGCTTCATAGGTTGGCCCAGCAGTAATCAATACTTTCTTACCTCTTAAGGGCAACTTAGAATGCACCTCTTTTTCTATAAAAGAAACTATATCTTCTGGCTCTGCCATTCTTCCTTCCCCCACCAATCCACTTGCTAATTCACCGCTAGTAGCCGGAATTAATAGATTGCCAAAGCGTTGTAATGTATCTAGTGTTTTTTTTGTTGATGGATGTTGATACATATCTAAATCCATTGCAGGTGCAAAATAAACTGGACATTTAGCTGATAAATACGTTGCTAAAACTAAATTATCACACGTACCATTTGCCATTTTAGACATCGTGTTTGCTGTTGCCGGAGCAACTAACATTAGATCTGCCCAAAGCCCTAAATCTACATGATTATTCCACAGCTCGTTTTCATCTTCTTTATCGTAAAAGGTAGAGAAAACAGGATTTTTTGAAAGTGTGGAAAGTGTAAGTGGAGTGATAAAATCTTTCGACGCAGGAGTCATTATTACTTTAACTTCTGCGCCTGATTTTATAAATAAACGAACCAAACTGGCCGTTTTATAAGCGGCAATACCAGCACTGATTGCTAGCAATACTTTTTTACCACTTAGAATAGACATTACTCTGTTTCTGGAGTTCTATGGTAAATTTTACCAGCTAACCATTCTTCTATTGCAATTGCAGTAGCCTTAGGTAATTTTTCGTAGAATTTAGAAACTTCGATTTGCTCTTTATTTTCAAAAACCTCTTCTAAACTGTCATTGTAAGTAGCAAATTCTTCTAACTTATCTAACAATTCCTTTTTTAAATCTTCATTGATTTGTGTAGCTCTTTTTGCAATAATATTTATTGCTTCATAAATATTTTTAGTTGGAGCTTCAATAGAATCTTTATCGTACGTAATTGTAGTTACTGGTGCTTTTGTCTCTTTATAATCCATCATCATTAACTTTTTATTAATTGTTTTTGTTGTTGCTCTAAAGTAGCTAACATTTCATTAGAAGCTACTAAATATTTAGTTTTGGGGAAATTTCTTTTTAATTTTTGGTATGCTTTAATTGCATCTTTAATACGTAAAGGCTGCTTTCTTAAAGAACTTCTTAAGGCTAAATCATGTGATGCTTTAAGCCTGTAATACAATACTTCTTCTTTAAACTCTGAACCTAGATAATCTTCTAATAGATTATCAAATGCCTGAATAGCAGCTGTGTAATTTCTTGCAGGATCATAATCTGCAGTTGTATAATACACTTTCGCTATTTCAAAAGCTTTCTTCTGTAATTTATATCTAATCTCTTGATAATACTTATTTGCATCAGGCATTCTTTTAGAATCTGGGTATGCATCAATAAAACCTTGAAACGCATTTAATGCCTTACTTGTATCTGTTGGGTCTAAACTAAACACAGGAGAAGCTAACATATAGCTATACGCAGATAAATAAGCTGCTTCTTCTTTTTTAGAACTCTTTGGGTAGTTTTGTGTAAACCTGTCAAAGTAATATCCTGCTAAGTCGTAATTTCTAGTGTTAAAGTTAGATTGAGCTACCATAAACTGGATTCTTTCCATTTGTGGTTTAGCTCTGTACGAAGGAGTGATTTTTTCGAATAAAGTTAAGGCTTTATTATACTTTTTAGATTCGTAAAGCTTAGAGGCTAAAGCATATTGTTGCTCTACAGTTCCTTTGTTCAATACTTTTTGATACTCGCCACACGAAGTAAAAAGTAATCCTATAATAGCAATATATATTAAATTCTTCATTTTAAACATTTGGCAAAAATAGTGATTAATTATGGATTATTAAAACGATTTCAACACGGTTAAATTGTCAAGCGCAAGAAACTACAAAAACCCTTAAATAATTCTTATAATTTTATTAAAAATTTGTTAATCTTAAGCTTGTGGTGGCGCTGGATTCGTTATCAATTGTTTGATGTCATTATCAAACAAATAAAACCCACTTTTATCGTCTCCAATTAAATTAATTTTATCTAAAATATTTCTAGCCAATGCTTCTTCTTCTATTTGCTCTGAAACATACCATTGTAAAAAGTTATGAGTTGCATAATCTTTTTCTTGTAACGATACATCTACCAACTCATTAATCGTTTCAGAAACCATTACTTCGTGATCAAATAAATTCTGAAACATGTCTTTAAATGACCCAAATTCTGTTGGAGGAGCAGAAAGTTGAGAAACTTTTGCGTGCCCACCACGTTCATTAATGAATTTTATCAGCTTTAACATGTGCTCTCTTTCTTCATCAGAATGCGCATACATAAATTTAGAAACACCTTCAAAGCCTAAGTTTTCTGCATAAGAAGCCATCGCTAAATACACTTGTGATGATTCTGCTTCTACTGTTACTTGCTTATTTAGTGCTTCTTCTATCTTTTTTGACAACATCTCTTTTCAATTAAAAGTTATATACAAAATTAGCAATTTCTTTTTGTAATTCATCAGAAGCTTTCACTAAAGGTAAACGAACTTCATTTAAGGTAATATTAAGTTGCTGTAAAACAGCTTTTATACCTGCTGGATTATTTTCTGCAAAGATCAAATCTATTACCCTCATCATTTTAAAATGCTGTACATATGCGTCTGCTGCTTTTCCCTGTAGCCCTAGGTTGATTATCGAAGAGAATTCTTTAGGAAACGCTTGTCCGATTACTGAAATCACTCCAGATCCTCCTGCTAAGACTACCGTTAATGCCAAATCATCATCACCAGAAATAATTAAAAAATTTGCTGGTTTATTTTTTATCAACTCTAAATATTGTTGGACATTGTTACCCGCTTCTTTAATAGCAATTATATTTTCAAAATCATTTGCCAAACGAATTGTTGTTGAAGGCTCCATATTTTTTGCTGTTCTCCCTGGAACATTGTATAAAATAATTGGCTTAGAACTCGCTAAAGAAATTGCTTTGAAATGCTGATAAAACCCTTCTTGGGTTGGTTTGCTATAATAAGGAGCTACAGACAATATCGCATCTATTTCAGTTAAATCGGCAGACTGTAATTCGGCTACAACACCTGCTGTATTATTGCCACCCATTCCTAAAACTAAGGGCACTCTTTTATTAGTAACCTTTGCTACAACCGCTATGATTTCTTTCCTTTCCTCTTTTGTTATTGTTGCGCTCTCTGCTGTTGTTCCATTAATAACTAAATAATCTATTCCGTTATCAATATTAAACGCAACTAATTTCACTAAGGCTTCAAAGTCAACTGTTTTATCTGATTTGAAAGGCGTAACCAACGCGACTCCAGTACCAACAAATTTTTGCATTATTCTTCGTTTTAATTTTATGTGTACAAATTTATAGTTTTATTAAGCGTAACAACTAGTATAGCAAGGTTAAAATTGCTCTAAGAACAATTTATAACTAAATAAACTCAGATGTTATATTTTATGCAGTAATTCTAAATACTTTTTAATAACGTCAAGAAAACTATCAATGTTTTTAGGGTCTTCATTAACAACTAAATCATACAATGTATCATTCGCTTTTGCAAAGCCAATTTTAAACGTTGCATTAGATTCTAACGCAGCAATCTCTAAGTATAAACTTTCCTCATTAAAATATCCAATCAATAAATCAAATGGGGTTTCTAAAAAACTTTTCAAACTTGGCTCTTTCACGTTACCTTTCCAATCAAAATTTTTTTCTGTAAAATGCTTATAGCTAATTGAATCTGATTTTTTAAATGCTCTAAAAGCGTACATCTGAACGTGTCTTACAGATTTAAAAGTGTTTTTTATTTCATTTATAATATCTAACTCAGAAGAAAAATCAACTGTTGTAAGTATTGCTACAGAATACATCTCTTTAGAAACTGATGTTCTAGCATCAGGTATTTTGTGTAGCTTTTTTTGAAAGCTTTTACGTATATATTGTTCTTTAAGTTTTCCTAACAGCATAAGGTTCTATTCTGTAATAGTGTATATTCGTTATTTACAAATTTAACTTAAAAAAAAATGTCTACAACATTTAAAAAACTCGTTTTCCTTTTTTGTTTTAGCATCGTGTTTTCTTCTTGCAAAGAAGACACGTACGTTGTTACTAAGATAACTGCTAAAACGATCGCTGTAGACGCAACAATTACTTCAGTAACAAACATTACAAAAACCATTGCTCCTTATAAAGAGAAAATGATTAAAGAGATTAATACAATTATCTCTTACACTCCAAAAGAGTTGACAAGAACTGACGGTAAACTAGAAAGCAGCTTAGGGAATTTAATGGCCGATTTATCTTACGAAAGAGCAAATCCTATTTTTAATAAAGAAACGGGTAAAAACATCGATTTTGCACTATTTAATTTTGGCGGAATTAGAGCTGGAATCCCTGCAGGAAACATCACCAATAAACACGCTTTTGAGTTGATGCCTTTTGACAACACCTATGTCGTAGTAGAATTATCGGGAGATAAAATAGAAGAACTCATTACATATTTAATAAAAAGAAACACAGCACATCCAATATCTAAACACGTTAAATTAACGATTACAGAAAATGGATACGAATTGTATATCCAACATAAAAAATTCGACACCAAAAAAACGTATTATGTGTTAACTACAGATTATTTACAAAGCGGAGGCGATAATATGGTCTTTTTTAAAAATCCGAAAAGCAGATACAAGCAAGATTACAAAATGCGGGATGCAATTGTCGATTATTTTAAAAGTGTAGATACCGTAAAAACAACTTTAGATAATCGTTTTCAAAAAAAGTAAAATGGATAGAAGAAAATTTATACAGCAAACATCTGCGGCAGCATCATTAACCGCGATTGGTGGACTAACAGCACCTTCTTTTACCACAAAAAAGAAGAAACACATTACTATTTTACATACCAATGACACGCATAGTCACATAGAACCTTTTGATGCTTCTCACTATAAACACGCAAATAAAGGAGGTGTAGCAAGAAGAGCCACTTTAGTAGAAAGCATCAGAAATGAAAATCCAAATACTTTACTTTTAGATGCTGGAGATATTTTTCAGGGAACACCCTATTTTAATTATTTTGGAGGAGAATTAGAGTTTAAATTAATGAGTATGCTGAAATATGATCTAGCAACTTTAGGAAATCATGATTTTGATAATTCGATTGAGGGATTCTACAAACAACTACCGAACGCTAATTTCAACTTTGTTTCTGCCAATTACGACTTTAAAAACACTGTTTTAGACACCCATGTAAAACCATATCAAGTATTTGTAAAAGAAGGAATTAAAATTGGAGTTTTTGGCCTAGGGATTAAGCTAGAAGGATTGGTGCACCCAAAAATGTATAAAGAAACTAACTATTTAGATCCGATAGAAATCTCTCAAGACATGAGTAGAATTTTAAAAGAAGATGAAAAGTGTGATTTAGTGATCTGCTTATCGCATTTAGGCTATCATTATCGAAATAACCCTGAAATGATTTCTGATTTAAACTTAGCGAAAGCGACCAAAAACATTGATTTAATTATTGGTGGTCACACACATACTTTTTTACCTAAACCAACCTTGGTTAAAAACAGTATTGATGAAAATATATTAGTCAATCAAGTGGGGTGTTATGGAATAAATGTTGGTAGAATTGACTTCTATTTTGATAAAGAAAACAATAAAATATCTCAAGGAAAAACAATTTTAGTATAAGGTCTTTTCTATGTGAAAAATCTTGTTTCTATTTTTCAATATTTGACTTTACAATCATTGCTTTACAAATTAGAAACTGCGCCAAAATATAAGTAATCATAATGGTTACACTATATAATTCATTCGGCTCATAAAACTTATTTAACGCAATCAAACTGTCTGATAGAATAAAAATGATTGCACCTATAAACAGCCATGAATTTTCAGTTGATTTTTCACCTCTATACACTAAGAAAGCTACAGATCCAAAAGTAGAAATTGTAACTCCGTAAATTACAACAGGAATTAACATTTCTCCTAAATTTGGATAAATAAGATACATCAAAGCCCCAAATAACACAACAAAAGGAAATACTGAGGGAATCATCTTAACCGTTAAGTCTTTTGGTAAAAAATTTACTGTAATTTTTATATACACAATATGTCCTACTAAAAAGGCAGCCAATCCGTACATAAAAAAGTTTGCGCCCTTAAACAGCAATAAAATATCCCCCATAAAACAGAAAAACATTCCTAATACATACCAGAAAACGGGTTTCTTAACGGACACCAAATACACGACAGCCAACAGCGTTAATAGCATTGGTTTCGCATAGATTTCTAGTGTTTCATTCCCTGTAATAATTGCATAAACATCTGCAATCGCAGCAATAAAAAATAAAACTGTAGCTATTGAAATTTTAAGTTGTTTGGTCATTGTTGGTTGATTCTATAGGTTAAACTACACTACTTGAAAGGGTACACTCATTAAGAAATCATATCGATAAAATCTTGTTCAGAAATAATTGAAACTCCTAGTGTTTCTGCTTTTGCTAATTTACTTGGCCCCATATTATCTCCAGCAACAATATAAGTTGTTTTTTTAGAAATAGAGCTACTCACTTTTCCGCCATTATCTTCAATCGCCTTTTTCAACTCATTTCTAGTTAATTGATGAAAAACACCTGAAACTACAAAGATATCCCCACCCAATTTATCTGTCTGATTCTCTAAGTTTTTTGCAGAAACTTCTAATTGAACACCTGCAAATTTCAATCGATCAATCAACTGAATATTTCCTAAATCATTTGAGAAGTCGATGATGCTTTTTGCAATTACATCTCCAATCTCATCTACAGAAATCAACGTTTCAAAATCAGCAGCTAGTAACATGTCTATTGATTTAAAGTGCTTAGCAAGCTTCTTGGCAACAGTCTCTCCCACAAAACGAATCCCTAATGCAAACAATACTTTTTCAAACGGAATCTCTTTTGATTTCTCTATTCCTGCCACCATATTTTGAGCTGACTTTTCTGCCATTCTCTCTAACGGAATCACTTGCTCTACACGTAAATCATACAAGTCTGCATAATTCTGAATCAAGCCTTCTTTGCGTAATAAATCAACCGTCTCACCTCCCAAACCATCAATATCCATCGCTTTTCTACTGATATAATGTTGAACTCTCCCCGTAATTTGTGGAGCACAACCAAACTCATTGGGACAGTAATGTTTTGCATCTCCTTCAGTTCTTACCAACTCAGTAGCACATTCTGGGCAATTTGTAGCATAAATAGCTGGCTCAGAACCTTCTGCTCTTTTTGCAAAGTCTACAGCAATAATTTTCGGAATAATCTCACCTCCTTTTTCAACAAAAACAGTGTCGTTAATTCTAATATCTAACTTTTCTATCTGATCTGCATTGTGCAACGAAGCTCTCTTTACTGTAGTTCCTGCTAGTTGTACTGGCTCTAAATTTGCAACCGGAGTTATCGCGCCTGTTCTACCAACTTGATAGGTGATTTCATGTAAAACAGTAGAAACCTGCTCGGCCTTAAACTTATATGCAATTGCCCAACGTGGTGCTTTTGCTGTATATCCAAGCTCTTCCTGTTGCTGTAAATTATTTACTTTAATAACAACTCCATCTGTTTCATAAGGCAATTCATTTCTTTTCGAGTCCCAAAGGTTTACAAATTCAAAAACGGCATCAATAGAATTCGCCTGCCCAATGGTTTTTGGAACCTTAAAGCCAACATTACGTGCATTTTCTAAATTCTCAAAATGCGTTTTATATTTTCGTTCATCTGTAACAACTTGATACAACAAACAATCTAAGGGTCGTTTTGCAACTTCTCCGCTGTCTTGTAGCTTTAAACTACCACTTGCTGTATTTCTTGGGTTTTTATACTCTTCTTCACCATTTTCAGCACGCTCTTCATTCATTTTATGAAACCCATCAAGAGGCAAAATAATTTCGCCCCGCATTTCAAAATCACGTACAAAATCTCCATTTGGAATTAACGGAATCGATTTTATGGTTCTAATATTTGTGGTTACATCATCCCCTTGAAAACCATCTCCACGCGTAACTGCTTTCACAAACTGTCCGTTCTCAAAAGTCAAGTTAATCGATGCTCCATCGTATTTTAATTCACAGGTATATTCAATATCCTCAGAACCAAGCATTTTTTGAATGCGCTTCTCCCAATCCAATAAATCTTCTTTAGAATAGGAATTATCTAACGAATACATTCGGTTTTTATGAGCAACCGTTTCAAAATTCTTGGTAATTTCTCCACCAACTCTTTGCGTTGGGGAATTTGCATCAAAATACACAGGGTTTTCTGTTTCTAATTTCTCTAACTCTTTGAGTTTTATATCAAAATCATAATCAGAAATAGAAGCATTGTCTAAACCGTAATACTTATAATTATGTTTGTTAAGTTCTTCTCTTAACAATTGTATTTGTTGTTGAATTGTACTCATTTAGCAAAAGCTATTTTTCAAATTAATCTTTTTTTGTCCCAGTCAATACATTCACCCCTTTAGGAAACGGATTTCCAGAAGAACGTCTAAAGGAAACTACTTGTCCCGTATGCCAAAGTGCATCAGAAATAGGTCCATTTATTTGATTCCAAAACGGGAGTTCTGTTTTTCCGAAAATGATTTTAAACTCCGTTAAGCCTGTCGCTTTTTTAAGAACCTCACTTGCTTCTTGTAAATTAGCAAGTGTCTTATTTCTCTTTTCTTTAAAGGTCATTTCTGGTTGTTTGGCTCCATTTGCAACTTTTAATGTTCCGTTGACAATCATTTGCGTCAATCCTAAAATATGATCAATCGTTTGTAAAGTTGTTCTAGCCTCGCTATTCGGTTTAAACACCAAATCTTTTTCTGTTAAACCATAGGTAGCCCAATAATATCTAAACCCCAAACCATCTACCATTCTACTTGCCACTGTAGTTGCTGTATATTCTTTTGGTGCTGGTGGAATCTCGTAATAAAAATCATCTTTTTGTGCCATTGCTGTAGTGGTTATTGCTATCGCAAAAATAATTGTGAATAGAGGTTTCATTTACGTGAATTTTAGAAGGTTAAAAATAGCAAAAAAACAACAAGTTAGAAAACAAAAAAGCCGAAACAAATGTTTCGGCTTTTTATATATGTATGTTACTACTAATAGTAGGTGTAACGTCTAACTTTTGCAATGTGTTTTGCCAAACGCATTACTTGATGAGAATATCCATATTCATTATCATACCAAACGTAAATTACAATACTGTTACCGTCTGTAATTGTTGCTTTACTATCAAAAATTGATGGAGCAGAACATCCAATAATATCAGATGATACTAATTCATTATCAACAGAATATTTAATTTGCTCCACTAAATCACCTTCTAAAGCATATTTCTTCATGATTGCATTTACAGATTCTACAGTTACTTCTGTATGCAACTGTAAACTTAAAATAGCTAAAGAACCATTTGGTACAGGAACTCTAATTGCATTTGAAGTTAATTTCCCTTCTAAAGCTGGTAATGCTTTTGCAACTGCTTTACCTGCTCCTGTTTCTGTAATTACCATATTTAAAGCTGCTGCTCTACCTCTACGGTATTTACTATGCATATTATCTACCAAATTCTGGTCGTTTGTATATGCATGAATTGTTTCTAAATGTCCTTTTTTAATTCCGAAACTATCTTCTAAAACTTTAAGAACTGGTGTAATTGCATTTGTAGTACAAGAAGCAGCAGAAAAGATATCTACTACATCTGGATTGTGCTCTGTGTGATTTACACCATGCACAATATTCGGAACTCCTTTTCCTGGAGCCGTTAACAATACTTTACTCGCTCCATTAGGAACTAAGTGTCTTGCCAACGCTTTATCGTCTTTAAAGACACCGGTGTTATCAATAATTAAAGCATCGTTGATTCCGTAAGTTGTATAATCAATATCTTCTGGTTGATTTGCAGAAATCATGTAAACAGTTGTTCCATTAATGATCAACGCTTTATTTTCAACATCAACAGTAACAGTTCCTAAAAAATCTCCATGCACAGAATCGATACTTAACAAAGAAGCTCTTTTTTCTAATACTGTTTGATTGATTTCTCCACGAGTAACAACAGCTCTTAAACGCAGTTGAGAACCTTTACCCATTTTATTCATTAACTCACGTGCTAATAAACGTCCAATTCTACCAAACCCGTATAAAACAACATCTTTTGGCGCTCTATTTTCAAACGCTTTTGCGTCTTTTAATTGCTTTTTCACAAATGTCAATTTATCAGCACAAGAATCTTCGTTTAATTGACATTCGTACGCCAACTTACCAATATCTAATTTAGAAGAAGGCAATGTTACTTGTTGAATTGCTTTTGCAATATCCAACGCGTCAAAAATTGTAATTGGTTTTGCTACAAACTCTTCAGAGTACTTCACTAAGTTTAAAACCTCACTCGCTCTTTTATCTATTAATTGATTTCTAAAAAGCACTAATTCAATAGATTTATCGTACCATAAATCGTTTACAATATTGATAAATTCTACTGCTGCTCTTCTCGTTTGCGTTTGCAAAGCAACTTCGTTTTCGTAATTTGTTGTTGTTGACATAGTTGTGTTAACTCTTTTGTTTTGAAATTTGGTGCAAAAGTATTCCTTTTTTTTGGTAATACGAAATCGATTTCGTGAAGTTTTCGTAAATAAAAAACCTCCACTTAAGAATTTCTCAAAAGTGGAAGTTACCAATTAAAACCCAAGGCTACTTATTGAACATAATACTCGACAAGTTTTCCTTTTAAATTCAACATTTCAATTTTTACCCGATATCTATTTTTAGTATCTAATAGTTTTGATACTTGAGAAGCGCTCACCACTTTTTTGTTATTTATTCTGGTAATAATAAATCCTTGAATACTTGATTCTTTATTAGATTTCTCTATTTCTCTTGTTATTTTCACTCCAAATCCAATCCCTAAAATTTTCTTTTCTGATTTGGTTAAATCCCTTAACTCCAAACCATATTTTCTAGAATTGAACCGGTCTTTTATAGATAATTTCACTTTTTTACTTACACTTAAACCATCTCTATTTACAGTAATATCTACAAAATCTCCAGGTCTTTTTGCTTTTAACTGCCCTAAAAGATCTGAAAACATTGAAATTTTCACAGCATTTACATTTGTAATAACATCTCCTTTTCTAAGTCCCGACACATATGCTTCACTCTCTTTTGTTAAATCAGAAATTTCTACACCGTTAATAGAATTATCTTTTGCTGGTAGATACGAAATTCCAAGCACCACTTCTTGCACACTACCAAACTCCATTAAATCTTCTATTACTTTTTTAGCAATATTAGAGGGCACAGCAAAAGAGTACCCAACAAAAGAACCTGTTTTAGAAGAAATGGCTGTATTAATTCCAACCAATTCTCCACGAGAATTCACCAAAGCTCCTCCACTATTACCTGGATTCACAGCAGCATCTGTCTGAATAAACGAATCTATCCCAGAATTCCCTTGCAAATCTCTTCCTTTAGCACTTACAATTCCAGCAGTTACAGTCGAAGTTAAATTATACGGGTTTCCAACCGCCAACACCCATTCACCTATTTGTATCGCGTCAGAATTAGCAAAAGGAACGTATGCTAGTTGTTCATCTGCGTTTATCTTCAATAAAGCGATGTCATTTTCGGGGTCAGTCCCTATTAATTCTGCTTTGTATTTTTTTTGATTATTTAAGGTGATCTCTAATTCAGTTGCATTATCAATTACATGGTTATTTGTTACAATATATCCATCTGGAGAAATCACAACACCACTTCCTGTACCAATCTGCTCGTACTTTCTTGTTCCGCTTCCTCTCCCAAAACGATATTCTAAAGATCGATTTGTTTGCGTTTTTATTGCTGTATTCTTAACATGCACTACAGCATGTATTGTCTTTTCTGCTGCTTTCGTGAAATTTGTTGGTGTATTTGCAACAATAGCACCCGTTGTTGTGTAATTCGCTTGAATAGTTTTTAGTGCCGGCGCAACAGTGCGCTCAATTATAACCTGAGGTTTTTCTAAAAACACTTTATAACCTCCAAGAGTTAAAACACCTCCTAAAACTGCAATCCCTAATAAACTGGCTATTTTTTTCATTCGTATTAATATGTATTTATTGACCAAGTCAAACATACAATTTTAACATTTTACCCCAATTCTGTTTAACAATCTTTAACGAACTTTAACCGTCCTTTAACACTCTTTTTTGAGCAGATAAATTGCTATATTTGTTGCTTATGATTTTAAGTTTTCACAAATACCAAGGAACTGGTAACGACTTTGTAATGATTGATAATAGGAATCAGGTTTTCCCTAAAAACAATCTTTCTGTACTACATAAATTGTGCGACAGGAATTTTGGGGTTGGTGCTGATGGTATTATTTTGATTGAAAATGATGCTACATCTGATTTTAAAATGAGCTATTTTAATGCTGATGGTAGTGAAACTTTCTGTGGAAATGGTGGTAGATGTGCTGTTGCGTTTGCAAAATATTTAAAGATTATAAATTCTAAAACCACTTTTAGTGCTTTTGACGGACCACATTATGCTGAAATCAAAAACAACACAATCTCTTTACAAATGATTGATGTAAACGACATCAAAGTATCTGAGAATTCAGTTTTTGTATACACAGGAACGCAACACCATGTAGAAATGGTTGATGCACTTGATGAGTATCCTGTTTTTGAAAATGGTAAAAAGATTAGATATAGTTATGATGCCCCTGGAAGTAATGTAAACTTTGTTCAAAAAATAGATGACACTACTTTTAGAGTAAGAACTTATGAAAAAGGCGTAGAAAATGAAACCTTAGCCTGTGGAACCGGAGTTACTGCTGTTGCAATTGCCATGCATAAAATCAATAAAACCAATTCTAATTCCATATTTTTACCTGTTAAAGGTGGTGAGTTAAATGTAACGTTTGAGGTAGAAAATGACAGCTATACAAATGTGTTTTTAAAAGGACCTGCTGAATTTGTTTTTAAAGGATCAATAGAAATTTAATGAATACGTTATTTGGAAATACAATTACGCTTAGAGCACTAGAGCCAGAAGATTTACAATTTCTGTTTGACACAGAAAATGATGAGTCCTTTTGGGAAGTGAGTCAAACACAAACTCCTTTTTCAAAATTCTTATTAAAACAATATTTAGAAAATGCACATTTAGATATTTTTGAAGCCAAGCAACTGCGCTTAGTGATTCAAGAAAACTCAAATAATAAACCCGTTGGCATGATTGACTTGTTTGATTTTAATCCGCAACATAAAAGGGCTGGAATCGGAATATTAATTCATCAAAAGTATCAAAAAAACGGATTTGCCTCTGAAGCATTGCAGTTATTAATCAAATATAGCTTTACGCATTTAGACTTACACCAATTATATGCCAATATTACTTCTGATAATTCTAAAAGCATCTCCTTATTCAAAAAGCATCAGTTTACAGAAATTGGTATGAAAAAAGATTGGACTTTTAGCAACGGAATCTTTAAAGACGAACTCTTATTTCAAATTATCAATGCCTAAAAAGAAAATTATTCTATTAATTATTAGTTTACTTCTGCTAGTTGGAGGTGTATTTACGTACAATACCTACACCAAAATTTACGCTCCAAACACGATTAAAGAAGGCGCTGTTTTCATCAAAACAAACAGCACGCTAAAAGAGTTAGAAAACGAAATAAGTCCCTACTTAAAACATGTAGCATCATTTATTTGGGTTGCCAATAGAAAAAAATATAACAAAAACATAAGAGCTGGTAAATTTACAATTCCGAAAGGAATTTCTAACAACGATTTAATCAATCTATTAAGAAGTGGAAAACAAACACCAGTAAAACTTGTATTCAACAATCAACATTCTATTGAGAAATTAGCTGGTAGAGTTTCAATTCAGATAGAAGCAGACAGTATTGCTATTTTAAACACCATGTTAGCATCTTCCTTTTTGAGCACACATGATTTCTCTAAAAAATCTGCCTTAGGCATGTATGTTCCGAATAGCTATGAGTTTTTCTGGAATACTTCTGCCACTCAATTTAGAGACAGAATGTTAAAAGAATACAACCGCTTTTGGACAGAAAAGAGAATCAATAAAGCTAGAAAGTTAAAATTAAACAGAACAGAAGTAATTGCTTTAGCATCTATAGTCCAAAAAGAAACTGCTAAGGTTTCTGAAAGACCAATTGTTGCAGGATTGTACTTAAACAGAATAAAAAGAGGAATTCCCTTACAGGCAGACCCAACAGTTATATATGCTTTAAAAGAAAAATACGGTCAAGATTTCGCTGTAAAAAGAGTTCTTTTGAAAGATTTAAAAACAGATTCACCTTATAACACATACATTCATAGAGGCGTTCCTCCTTCTTTAATTGCAATGCCAGATATTTCTTCTATTGATGCTGTATTATTCTCTTCCAAACACAATTACATTTTTATGTGTGCTGATGTAGATAAAATCGGATACCATGCATTTGCTTCATCATTAAGACAACACAATAGAAATGCAACAAAGTATCATCGATGGATGAATAAACAGGGAATAAATAGGTAATCTATATTGAAAAATTATAGCTCCATATTTACACTTCTTTTTTGAGGTAAACACCCAAACACCAAAAGAAGGAATACTATATGAAGAAAAAAATGGACTAATCACCTATTCAAGTGTACATCTCGGTCTAATTAAAATTAACGCAAATTAGAAATCTACAAAGACTTTGCTCTCTGCTATTAATTTCATAAAAATTATCGCTCTTGTATTAGAATACGCTACTTAACATGGATTTACATTCCATTATTTACATTTCTAAGAAACACAAATCAACTGATTAACAGCTATTTAAAAAATATTTCGTATTTTTGCATCCGCTTAACAGAAACTAAATTATTATTAGATATTTTTTATTAATTTTCGGAATTTTTCTTTTTTCATACAACGCAGTTGTTACAGATAAAAAAGACGAGAAGAGTTTAATAAAAATTAAACCTACTACTCAATTCAACGATAGCGATATCCTATTTTTAAAAAATAATTTCATCGCTTTTAAAGAGGCGTTAGCTTTCAAAGAATCTCAAGGGAAATACACCGCAATAAACACGTTAGGGTATTTAGGTAAATACCAATTTGGGATCACCACCTTAGAACGTTTTAACATCAAAAACACCAAGTCATTTTTAAAAAACCCAGAATTACAAGAAAAAGCTTTTGCTGCATTATGCTCTGTAAACAAATGGATTTTAAGAAAAGATATTAAACGAAAAGTTGGCACAACCATCAACGGAATTACAATTACTGAATCTGGTATTTTAGCAGCTGCTCATCTAAGCGGTGCAGGAAATGTGAAAAAATATTTGCGTTCTAACGGAGACCACAACTTAAGTGACGCCTATGGTTCTTCAATACAACATTACATGAAAAAATTTGCTGGCTATAACCTTTCGGAAATAAAAGGAGATAGAGAATCGACTATTTAATGCTCTTTATGAATAATAAAGATCGCTGGACGTTTATGTAAATCTGGATTTTCATGCTTCCAATCTTTCACCTCTTTCGTTCTGATATATTCTGTAGACAAGGTAATATCTGCCGCAATACATAAACGTGTAGTTGGTGATAAAATAGCTTTTAAATCTGCTATTAATTTTTCATTTCTATATGGTGTCTCAATAAACAATTGAGACTGATCTTTGTCTTTAGATAGTTTCTCTAATTCTTTGATTGCTTTTTTACGTTCTCCTTTATCAATTGGTAAATATCCATTAAAAGCAAAACTCTGACCGTTCATACCAGAACTCATCATTGCCATTAAAATTGATGATGGCCCTACCAAAGGCACTACTTGCACACCAGCATCATGAGCCAACTTAACAATAGTCGCTCCAGGATCTGCAACAGCTGGCACGCCAGCTTCTGACAACAAACCTACAGAAACACCTTCTTTACAAATATCTAAGTACGTACGTGTTTCCATTTCGTCTGCATACTTATCTAACATCATTATATGTAATGATGACTGTGATTTTTTTGGTGTAATTTTCTTGATAAATCTCCTTGCTGATTTTTCATTTTCAACAATAAAATAATCAATTTCTTCGACCACCTTTTTAACTGATAAAGGCATCACCTCTAAAGGCTCGTTATCTCCTAAGGTTGTCGGGATTAAATATAATTTACCTATCATAATTTTTCAATTTTGGTCGCGATAATTTCACACGCTTCATCTAACATTTTATACACATTATCAAAACCATCAGTACCTCCGTAATACGGATCTGGAACTTCAGTATTCGCTTCTGAATCAATTTCATTTAAAATTAATCTAACTTTCTGTCCATCAGCAGTATTTCTGGCTAAAGCCAACATGTTTTGATAATTACTAGTATCCATCGCGTAAATCAAATCAAAAGCATCAAAATCACGTACTGTAAACTTTCTAGCTTGTTGCTTTGTTAAATCGATTCCGTATTTTTTTGCAACTTCAATTGACCTAATATCTGGAAATTCACCAACATGATAAGCTGCTGTACCAGCAGAATCAACTTGAACTTTATCTCGATGTACTTTTGATTGTAAAATACCTTCTGCTAATGGAGAACGACAAATATTCCCCAAGCATACCATTAGTATTTTCATAATGTAAGATTTAGAATGTCAACTTCTTGGTTAAGTCGTCTACGTACTTTCTAAATTGCTTATCAGTCTCGGTTAAGTTATCAACGGTCTTACAAGCATGTAAAACGGTTGCATGATCTCTATGACCAATTTGAGAACCAATACTCGCCAATGATGTTTTGGTCATTCGCTTTGCAAAAAACATTGCCAATTGTCTTGCTTGCACAATATGACGTTTTCTTGTTTTTGATTGTAATGTTGCTACATCCATATCAAAGTATTTAGAAACTACTTTTTGGATATAATCAATAGAAACTTCTTTCTTGGTATTCTTAACAAACTTATCTACAATTTGTCTTGCCAACTCTAAAGTATAATCTCTTCTGTTAAAAGACGCCTGTGCAATCATAGAAATAAGAACACCTTCTAGCTCTCTAACGTTAGATTTTATGTTTTTAGCAACATACTCAACAATATCTTCTGGCATCACCACACCGTCTCTAAACAGCTTGTTTTGAAGAATAGATATTCTTGTTTCAAAATCTGGCGCTTGTAATTCTGCTGATAACCCCCATTTGAAACGAGATAATAAACGCTGTTCAATATCTTGCATATCAACCGGTGCTTTATCAGAAGTTAAAATTACTTGCTTTCCATTTTGATGTAAATGATTAAAAATATGGAAGAATACATCTTGAGTTCCTGTTTTACCAGACAAAAATTGTACATCGTCAATAATTAACACATCTATCATTTGATAGAAATGAATAAAATCATTTCTAGTATTTGATTTTACAGAATCTATAAACTGTTGTGTAAATTTCTCTGAAGAGATATATAAAACAGTTTTGTCTGGGTATTTATCTTTGATATCTACACCAATTGCATGTGAAATATGTGTTTTTCCTAAACCAACTCCACCATAAATTAATAATGGATTAAAAGAAGTCCCTCCTGGTTTATTTGCAACTGCCATACCTGCAGAACGCGCTAAACGATTAGAGTCTCCTTCTATAAAATTATTGAAATTGTAATTTGGATTTAATTGAGATTCGATTTTTACTTTTTGTAATCCTGGAATTACAAAAGGATTTCTCAACTCTCTATCTTTTGTTCCTACAGGAACCGTAACTCTTTGAGGTTTTAATGGATCTCTATTAGAACTTGGAATTTTTACAGTCTGTGGGCTATTACTACTATACGTATTTTCCATACGTACATCATAAATCAATTTAGCGTCTTTACCTAACTCTCTAACTAGAGCAACTCTTAACAATTTTATATAATGCTCTTCCAGCCATTCATAAAAGAATTTACTAGGCACCTGAATCGTCAAAGCCTCACCAGATATTTTTATTGGCTTGATAGGTTCAAACCAAGTTTTATATGCTTGTGGTTTTATATTGTCTTTAATGAAATAAAGGCATTCGCTCCAAACTGAGTCAGCAGTTTTAGTCATTCTAATTTTGGCAGATAATTGGGTTTATAAAATTGTTCTTTTATTGTTTTTCAAGAACCTTACAAAAGTGTGAATAAAATTCAGTATAAAAAAATGTATTTGCTATTGATTATTAACTTTTTTTTTCGTAGTATCCAAATCGATAAAAATCAAAATTAATGATATCTAGTTATACCTCATTTAGAATACGTTACGGAGAAACAGATCAAATGGGAGTCGTTTATCACGGTAATTATGCGCAGTTCCTAGAAATGGGTAGGATCGACTGGCTCAGGTCACTTGACATTTCTTACAAAAACATGGAAGAAAACAATATAATACTTCCTGTAATCTCCTTACAATGTAGTTTTAAAAAATCTGCTGAATTCGATGATGAAATTACAGTAAAAACTACGCTAAAAAAAATACCTGCTGTTAAAATTGAATTTGAGTACGAAATCACAAATCAAAAAAACGAATTACTAACAACCGGAAATACTGTTTTAGCCTTCTTAAACAAGACTACAAAAAAACCAATACGCTGTCCTGAGTATATTTTAGAAAAATTAAATATGTAATTATTCTAGCTCCTTAATTTCTACTTTATATAAATTGGTGAAAATATCAAAAATAGTAGTCGACTCTTTTTTACGAACAGAAATCACATAGGTACAATCCATTTCTAATTGTTGAGAAATAATATTTAAATTTCTTTCTTTCACAATGCGCATTACTTTGTTCATTAAATCGTACCCAAAAGACAATTGAAAATCTATATTAATTGTCTTTTCAATAACATCAGAAGCTTCTAATGCTAATTTTGCAGAGCTTCGATATGCATTGATTAAACCTCCAATACCTAATTTTGTTCCGCCAAAATACCGAACGGAAACTATTAAAATATTGGTAACCCCAAAAGCTTGAATTTGCCCATATATTGGCATTCCTGCTGAATTACTTGGCTCACCATCATCATTTGCTCTAAACCGAATTGTTTCTACACCAAATTGCCAAGCATAACAAAAATGACGAGCTGAATGATGTTTCTTTTTTAAACCATCAATTGCCTCTTTTACATCATCTTCATTTAACACCGGAAAAGTGTAGCCGAAAAATTTACTATTTCTATCTTTAAATAATGTTTCCTCTGAAGGTTTCTCTATGGTTCTATAGGCATCGTTCATCTCCATATCTATGCAAATGAAACTAATAAAATACTAATTACCGCTAATAGAATTCCAATCCAATTCTTTTTGATCAATTTTTCTCTGAAAAATAATAACGCGAAAACGGTGGTCAAAATCACAACTCCTACGTTATTAATGGTAAATAATGTTGAGCTTTCAATATCTGTTTTAAATGCTTTTAACAAAAACTCCATCGAATAGTAATTTGGAACTCCCAAGACAATTCCTCCTAAAATATTTTTCCAGTGAAAGTGAAATTTCCCATTTATCATTTGGGTAATCACAACAAAAACACCCAAAACAAATGCGCAACCAAAAATAGTTGCTAAAAACAATGGCTCTTCTCCTTTTGACACCGAAGTAGTTTCTACATATTTCAATCCAGTATCTAAAACACCTGACCCAATAAAAAGCAATAACGGAAATAATAAATTTTTAAACTTTACAGGAGTTGCATCACTCTTTGCAGATGATAAATAGACAGCAATTAAAGCCATTGAAATTCCAATGATTTTCACAAAACCAACTCCTTCATTGTAGACAATAATTCCAAAAATAATTGGAATCATCACAGACATTTTTCCGGCTACAGAAGCTACGGACAAGCCATTTCTTTGCGCTGTTATCCCCATAATATTAAAGATAGAAATAAATAAGAAACCCAAACAAAACGCCCCTAAAAACCAAGACTGTTTTGGGATTTCTATTATTGAAACTGAAGCATTTGAAGTTACTACGCCAAAAGACAACGCAATAACATAGTTTACAACAATAGCTTGTAACGTATTTATTTTAAAAACATCAAACAGCTTAAAAATAACAAATAACAAACTAGAAATCAGGATACTTAAAACTAGGTATATCACGCTAAAAATTCTTTTCTGGTTAATAAATCAACAACATCTTCTTTCCCCGGAATCAAGTTCCACGTTTGTATGCCTAATTTTTCTGCTGCAACTGTATTTTCTAAAGTATCATCTATAAAAAATGTCTCTTCAGCTTTTAAGTTATTTTCTTGCAATACAAATTCGTAAATATCTGCATTGGGTTTTCTAAAATGAATTTCATGTGATAAATAAAACTGTTCAAAACAACTTTTAAACTCCTCATATAATTCACTTCCCCAATCGTTTTGAATCCATTTGATATGCATATCGTTGGTGTTACTCAACAAAAACAAGCGATATTTTTTACTTGCAACAAGCTCTTTTAAAAACTGTAAACGGTGCTTTGGAAAATCTAACAAAATTGCATTCCATGCAAAAACTAAGTCTTCTTTTGACAACTTCACCTTTTTACGAAAAAAATCAATAAAATTACTTGTAGAAATTTCTCCTTTCTCATATTGATGCGCTACAGCCATCATCTCTTCAGTAATTTGAGCAACCCCTAATTTAGCCAACTCCTTAAAAGTTGCTTCTTTGTCTAAATTGATGAAAATATCACCAAAATCAAATACAATATTCTTAATCATTCATCATTATTTTTAATCGATCCTTTTTTATTTTGACCTCTTCAACCAACCTGCCAGAAATAAGTGGTGCTTCTACTCCATTTTCAAACGCACTTTCTCCAACAAAAATTCTTGCTTCATCCCAAAGACCCGCATCTATAAAAGAATGTAGTGTTTGTAAACCTCCTTCAATAATTACAGACTGAATGTGATGCTTATGCAATACTTGACAAACTTGTTCTGCAAGGTTTTTAGAAAAGTCAACAGTTTCAAAAATCAAGTTTTCACTTGAAACTGGATGTTCTAATGCTGTGAACACAATTGTTTTGACCGTTTTATCAAAAACATGTGCTTCTTTTGGAATCCTCAACGTTCTATCTAACACAACCCTAATTGGATTATCTCCTTTCCAACTTCTAACATTCAACATTGGATTGTCTGCAATAACAGTGTTTGTACCAACCAAAATAGCATGTTCTTCTGCGCGCCATTTATGTACTAATTGCTGAGAATACACATTTGAAATCCAAACAGGTTTTGCTTCATTCTTCGTTAGCGGAGCAATAAAACCATTGCTGGTTTCCGCCCATTTTAAAATAATATAAGGTCGTTTTTTATCTTGAACTGTAAAAAAACGTTTGTGATGCTTTTTACATTCCGCTTCTAAAACACCAACAATTACATTACACCCTGCTTTTTTTAAACGCTCAATTCCTTTACCGGCAACCAAACTATTAGAATCTACACAACCAATTACCACATTTTTAATTTGATGTTTCACTATCAAATCTGCACAAGGTGGCGTTTTCCCAAAATGAGAACACGGCTCTAAAGTCACATAAATTGTTGCTTCTTTTAATTGCGAAGTATCCTTCACTGCATTAATTGCATTTACCTCTGCATGATTACCACCATAAGGACTTGTAAATCCTTCTCCAATAATTTCACCATTCAACACAACAACAGCACCAACAGACGGGTTTGGCCGTGTGGTTCCAATTCCGTTTTTAGCAATATACAGACAACGTAGTATGTGTTTTTCGTGATTCAAAAGTGACAAATCTAATGTAAAAAATAGCGCGTTACAGATACTATACTCCTAAAAAATAGGTAACTTGCTCGTGCAAAAATAATGTATTAGAATGACATCGAACAATTATATTCTTAGAGAAATAGAACAAAAAGATAATGCACAAATTGCTGCAATTATACGTGCTGTTTTAGTTGAAATGGGTGCGCCAAAAATCGGCACCGCTTATGAAGATAAAGCATTAGAAGACATGACTAAAACCTACAACAAATCGACTTCTGCTTATTATGTACTTGAACATAACAACAAAATAATTGGTGGTGCCGGTATTGCTCAGCTAGACAATTATGACGGAAGCATTTGTGAATTTCAGAAGATGTACTTTTTGCCAGAAGCTAGAGGATTAGGTTTAGGTAGCAAAATGATAACCGTTTGCCTAAAAAGAGCCAAAGAAATTGGATTCGAAAAATGTTATTTAGAAACCATGCCATATATGGATTCTGCCAAAGCATTGTATGCTAAAAATGGGTTTATTACCTTAGATAAACCTGTTGGCGACACAGGACATTATTCTTGTAGCGTATGGATGATAAAAGAGATATAAGATGTTATTAAAAGAATTTAGAAATCATTTCAATAAAGAACTTTCTGTTATTTTCCCTCAAACAGAAATAGATTCGTTTTTCTTTTTACTGATTGAAAAAGAGCTTGATTTACAGAGAATTGATCTTGTTTTAAATACTCAATTACCCATTTCAGAAGAAAAATTTAAACATTTATACAATTCTTTATCAAGATTAAAAGCACAAGAACCAATTCAATACATTTTAGGCGAAACAGAATTTTATGGCCTCCCTCTTAAAGTTACCAAAGACACCTTAATTCCTAGGCCAGAAACGGAAGAATTGGTTGAATGGGTTATTTCTGAAGCTACAAAGTTACAGCGTTACAACGTTGCAGGTTTTTCTATTTTAGAAATCGGAACTGGTAGCGGCTGTATTCCTATTTCTTTAGCAAAAAATCTACCTAAAGCTACTATTTATTCTATTGATATTTCTAAAAACGCTTTAGAAATCGCCAAAGAAAACGCACTATTAAATGCGGTTAACATCCATTTTATAGCGCAAGATATTTTAAGTATTGACAAACTACCTCAACAATACGACATCATTGTTTCCAACCCTCCCTATGTTAGAGAGTTAGAAAAGAAAGAAATCAAACCAAATGTATTAGAAAACGAACCTCATCTCGCTCTTTTTGTAGCGGATGACAATCCGTTAATCTTCTATTCTAAAATAGCCGACTTGGCAAAAAAGCATTTAAGCGAAAAAGGAGTATTGTATTTTGAAATCAATCAATATTTAGGGAAAGAAACGGTGGAGATGCTTTCTGAAAAAGGTTTTATAACGGAGTTAAAGAAAGATCTTTTCGGGAATGATAGAATGACAAAATCAATGTTGAAATCATGAGAAAATTATTCCGATTCCTTTTTTTAGGCTGCTTTATTTTTAATGCATCCGCACAACAAATTAAAAACACCTCACTTTCTAAAACTGCTTTGATAAAAGCAGCGAAAGAAATAATGACATCAACTGGAACTTGCGCGTTAATCACGCAAGATAAAAACGGAATATCCCGCGTGAGAACCATGGATCCATTTGCACCAGAAAAAGATTTAACTGTTTGGTTTGGTACGAATCCAAAAAGCAGAAAAGTAGCTCAGATTAAAAACAATAACAACGTAACCATCTACTATAGAGACACAGATGACTCTGGCTATGTAATGCTTCACGGAAAAGCAGAAATCATCAAGAATCAAACTCTAAAAAACAGCTATTGGAAAGACACTTGGAGCTCTTTCTACCCAAATAAAAAAGAAAACTATTCGCTTATTAAAGTGACTCCTATTTGGATGGAAATTGTCAGTCCGCCAAGAAACATTACTGGTTCTACTACAACTTGGGAGCCACCAATGCTTGTTTTCAAACAATAATATATAGTCTACATTGTTTCTAAATCCCTTTTTAACTACCTTTCGCTAACCCTAAATATCGTTTGTTAGAAACCATATTCTTAAATTGTGTGTAATACCTGAAAAACTATGAGATTCTTAAAAATAGTTATTTTAATATTCGTAATTAATGGATGTCAAAGCAAACAAAGTGAGCAAAAACTTAAAAAACAGTTTGATTATAATTCAATATCTACAAATGAATTTAAAGCTGACACAAATAAAAAACAACTCATTTATGAAATTCTAAATCGAGCTTTTGTGGAAAAGAAAGATGTTCCAGGTTACAATCTAATTAAGAATAAAAAGAAAATTTATATTTGTAATTTATATTTACCAAACTTTGAAAAAAGAAATAAAATTCACTTGAATCAATCTGAAATTCCAAGTAAAATAAATGAGGTAGAATTTGTAATTAAATCTGAAAAAGAAATTCAAAATCTTGCTAACGAAACAAATGATTTTTTATACTCAACTATAAAACATTTAGAAATAAACGGAAAGAAAGCGAAAATTGGATTATCTAATTATTGGGTTATGAGTCAAAAAAATAAAGGAAAATATGCTTTTATGAGCGGAGGAATGTATATTCTGAATTTTAAAAAGATTAATGGGCGTTGGACTTTTGACGAAAACGCTGAACATTTATTTAGAATATCATAAGGTACTACACACAACACCTTGCAAAACTAATTACTTTGTTTCTAGCTTATTTAGGAAAGTCCTACCTTCGACTGTGCCCAGGTACCAACGGACTTTCTATTCAGTTTGTATTTGCTAAATCACGTGCTTAACCACGTAACAAACCATACACAACAATGTTCACGAAACTTCTTAAATTTCAACTCAATTTTTAAACATTAAATTCAGTATTTTTGCGGCATGGTAAAAGAGTTACAGGTACGCATTCAATTAAAAGAAGATAAAATAGCTGATATTCTGCTAAAAAAGGCAGCGCATCATTTAAGCATTAAACCTTCTACCATTTCTGGCGTAAAAGTATTGCGTAAATCTATTGATGCTCGTAAACAGCAAATTTATTTTAACTACAAAGTTGCTATTTACATCAATGAGTCTTTACCAGAAACATCAGCGTATCAATTCGAATACAAAGATGTTTCTAGTGCAAAAGAAATTCACATTATTGGTTTTGGTCCTGCAGGAATGTATGCTGCCTTGCGTTGTATAGAATTAGGTTTTAAACCAATTGTGTTAGAACGCGGTAAAAATGTACAAGACCGTCGTAGAGATTTAAAAGCCATCAACCAAGATCATTTCGTAGATGAAGACTCTAACTATTGTTTCGGAGAAGGTGGCGCAGGAACGTATTCTGATGGAAAATTATATACCCGTAGTTTAAAACGTGGAGATGTTCGCAGAATTTTTGAAAACTTGGTTTTTCATGGAGCTACAGAAGAGATATTAGTAGATGCACATCCACATATCGGAACTAATAAATTACCTAAAATTATTCAGAGCATTCGAGAGACTATTTTAAATCACGGCGGAGAAATCCACTTTGAAAGCAGAGTCATCGATTTTGTGGTTAGAAAGAACAAACTACAAGCCATTCAGTTACAAAACGGCACAGAAATGACCGTGAATTCGGTAATTCTAGCAACAGGTCATTCTGCAAGAGATATTTACGAATTATTACATAAAAAAGAAATTGCACTGAAAGCAAAATCTTTTGCAATGGGCGTTCGTGTAGAACACCCACAACATATTATAGATTCTATACAATACCACTGTTCTGACAAACGCGATGAGCTATTGCCTGCAGCAGCATATAGTTTAGTGCAACAAGTAAATGAAAGAGGTGTGTATTCTTTCTGTATGTGTCCTGGCGGATTTATTGTTCCTGCTGCTACTGCAAATGGAGAAGTGGTTGTAAACGGAATGTCACCAAGCAGACGTAATAATTTATATGCAAATTCAGGAATTGTTGTCGAATTAAACATTGACAAAGATTTTGCTAAATATGAAAAATTTGGTCCTTTAAAAGGATTAGAATTCCAGAAAGACTTAGAACGCTTAGCGTTTACTGCTGGAGGAAGAAGTCAGACTGCTCCTGCACAACGTTTGACCGATTTTGTAGAAGGAAATTTATCTGCAGATTTAAATTCAACATCTTATCAACCAGGATTAAAATCAGCGCCACTACACTCTTTATTACCAAAAATTATTGGAGGAAGATTGCGTAAAGGCTTTGAAGCATTCGGACAAAAAATGCATGGTTATTATACTTCTGAAGCGAATATTATTGGTGTGGAATCTAGAACTTCATCTCCCGTAAACATCCCTAGAAAAGACAATTTAGAACACCCAGAAATTGAAGGATTATTTCCTTGTGGAGAAGGCGGCGGTTACGCTGGCGGAATTGTATCTGCAGCAATGGATGGAGAGCGTTGTGCTGAAGCAGCAATCGCAAATTTTTAAGCAATTAATTTTTCGTTAAAACTCCACTCCCTCTTGTTTCTAACATATAGAAAAAGCGTATATTGCCAACTTGAAAACGGAATTTCAGGCAAGAAATGAGCAACAAGGAAAAGAAAAGAAAAAAATCTAGAAGTGAATTATTACATCAATATTATTCATATACTGGATTCTACAAATTTATTGGTATCAGCCTACGCAAAGCTATTATTCCAATAGTACTAGTTGTTGTTGGCTTAATTCTTTTTAATAAATACATATATAACATTAACGATGGTTTACAGACCATGACAGAAACTTTTTCTACCGTTGGTGTTTTAGCTGTTTTCTTTACCTCAGAAACGTTATTAGGGTTAATTCCGCCAGAAATTTTTATTGCGTGGTCAAAAAAAACAGCCGACCCTCTTCTTACATTGGCTATTTTAGCTACATTATCTTATCTAGGTGGGATTATTTCATTTTTTATAGGGAAAGCAGGGTTAAGAATCGAAAGCCTTAAAACCTTCTTAGAAGTAAAAATGGAAAAACAATTAAAAAATACCAGTAAATGGGGTGGTTTTTTAATTGTAGTTGGTGCTTTATTACCAATTCCATTTTCGATTACGTGTTTAACTGCCGGAATGATAAAATACCCATTAAAGGGAGTTGTTCTTTTTGGATTGTTCCGCTTCTTACGTTTTGCCGTATATGCTTGGGCTATTTTTCAGATGGTAGATTAATTACGTATCTAGTACCTCATCCCTTTTCGAATGCTAAATGTGATGTATTAAAAGGATCGTATATTCTAAAACTCTTTTCTAAATAAAACTTTTGAAACACGTACATTTGCAACATGGGATTAACAAACAATGATATTTTTAAAAAATTACGTGTTGCACATAAATATCGCGACACAGACATTATTGAAATCTGTGCTTTAGTAGATTTTAAAGTGACCAAAGGAGAATTAGGTGCTATCTTTAGAAATGAAGAACATCCTAAATACATGGAGTGTGGTGATCAATTTTTACGTAACTTTTTAAACGGACTGGTTATTCATTTACGAGGACCAATGCCGGCTAAAGGAGAGAAACCACAACAAAAAGACACATCAGGTCAACAGAAAAAACCTTTTCAAAAATAAGAGACACTTTGTTACGTGTTACCAAATAAGCTATCAATTACAATTGGTAGCTTATTTTTTTATTCCAAATGGAGAGTAAATTTTCACAGCATTTTTTAGAATCTCCTCTTTATTTAGTGTCATTTTCTTTAATTTTTGATTCGCGAACAGAGACATTTCAGCAGTATAATAGGCACTTGAAGGCTTCTCTGAAACTCCATAAGGATTCACACTTTCTATCTCTACACCATTTTCTCCAAAACGCACTAGCTCAATATAAGACTCCCCTGCAAAAGCTTTATAAGTTCCGTCTGTATGCTTTTTGCTATACATTGCTGCCAATACATCTGGCATTCCGGCCATTGGTAAATTTACATCACCGCGAATTAAACGTTGTACTTTTTTTAAAGGCACTTTAATAGTTCCATATTTCTCTAACAATTCTTTTTTTGCTTTTCTAATTCCTGCAATACAATCTTCTTCAGTTACAGTTCCGTAACGCACATTCCTACCAGATTCGGTTCTAATTCTATCCATTTCTAGCCACGAAACAATAAACAATGCTGCTGTTGTATTTTCTAAGTTAGATTTCCTGTTCCAAGTGGTTAATTGTCTAATCGCATCTGAAATATCTGGATATTTATCTGCCTCTAAATGCATCAATATTTCTAAATTAGTTGCCTTTGGTGTCCTCATTTTTGACGGGTATTGATTGTCATATTTAATCCGTTTAAAATCTGCATAAGACAAACTATCCTGTTCAGAAATTAATTCTAAAAAACGACTACTTCTGTTGTTTTCTAGCCCTTTAGATTGATACCCCATCACTTTATTTAACCTTGTCTCTTTAAAATTAGACACCGAATCTGATGCCGAATACGGTGTGTTATTCGTGTTAAATACCCAACCGCTTTTCGGGTTTAAAACTTGAGGTAAACTATCTAACGGAATTGTTTCATTTGACCATAAGGTTTCTGAAGTATTTCCTGGCAATACTCCGCTCCAATCGTATGCTGGATTTCTATTCGGAAATGAACCGTTGCTTAAATAGTAAATATTATCTTCTTTATCTGCATAGACAAAATTTAGCGCTCCTATTCCTCGCATTTCTAATGCATTTTTAAACTCAGAAAAAGTACTAGCCTTATTCATTCTATACCATTGTTCTGCTCCTTTTATTGAACGTCTAACTACAAAACTCCAAGCAAAAACACCTTGTGCTGTTTTAAAAGTTGGTCCGTATTTACTTTCGTAAATAGTTTTTGAAATGGGGAACTTAATCGGACCCGCTACTTTTAACCAAGAAGTATATTTCTTTTTTGTCAAGTCTAGCCATTCATCATCAAACTTATACTGATTGTCATTTTCTGGGTTCATCTCTAACTGATATACATCAGAAAAATCCGCGTGATTTACGGTGTGTGCCCATGCTAAATTCTCATTTGCTCCATGAAAAATACAAATTCCACCCGCAAAGGTTCCTCCTAAAATATTTAAGCCTTCTTCACTAATTAAATGTGCCTCGTACCAAGAATACCATCCTTCTAATGGCTGATGAGCATTGATTGCTAAATAGGTTTTATCATCTGTTGTTATCCGTTTAGAAATGGCAATTGCATTTGAACCTTTTGGCACATCAGAATTTAAGTCTTTTAAAATAATTCCGTTTAAAATTTTCGCTAAATCTTGTCCAGCATGCGACACTTCGAGATTCCCTAATAAATACCCAACAATAACATCTTGTCCGGTAATTGGAAACAAAGCGTCTAATAGTACTTCTTTTGGATGCAGTTCAGCGTATGCATTTACACCTGCTACAAAACTCTCTAAATAGATTTTAAATTCTCCGGTAACATCTTGCTCATATTTCGCTTTTACAATTTCTTGCAACCCCATAAATTTGATTCCGAAATCGGCAACCAACCCCTCTTTTCCTTTTATTTCGCCTAACATTCCTTTACAAGCAGCCATCAATTCTTGCATGGTTATAAACTGATCTTCACATTGCGCCCAAGCCAAGCCATAGGCAACCTCTACATCTGTTTTTGCCATAATATGTGGCACACCATATTGATCTCTAGCAATTTTAATAGCGCCCAATTCAACAGCTTCGCGTTGAGAAATACACCCCGTTAATAATAAGACAACAAATAGGAAACTGATTCTCATAGATACTTTTTTTTATAAATATATGAATTATAAATACGTTAGATGCTTTTAAAGAAAAATCGATAGACAGACCAAACCTAATTGCCTCAGTATTAATGTATTTAGAATATTTACTTTTTGAAATGTAAATTAATAAGTATAAAAAACTAGAAACTCGTACATTTGCCACATGCGAATAGATATTATTACCGTTTCACCAGAATTATTACAAAGTCCGTTTCAACATTCAATGATGAAGCGCGCCATAGACAAAGGCTTAGCAGAAGTTCATTTTCACAACTTACGTGAGTATGGAATTGGCTCTTACAAGAAGTTAGATGATATGCAATTTGGTGGAGGAGCCGGAATGGTATTAATGATTGAGCCTATAGACAACTGTATTTCTAAACTACAGTCTGAGCGTACATATGATGAAATCATCTACATGACGCCAGATGCACCAACGCTAAATCAACGCATTGCAAATACGCTTTCTTTAAAAGAAAATATAATCATTTTAACAGGACACTACAAAGGTGTAGACCAACGCGTTAGAGATAAATTTATAACCAAAGAGATTTCTATTGGTGATTATGTTTTGACAGGAGGAGAATTGGCTGCTGCAGTTTTATGTGATGCCGTTGTCCGTTTAATTCCTGGTGTTTTAGGTGATGAACAATCTGCTTTAACAGATTCTTTTCAAGACAATTTATTATCTCCACCAGTATATACACGTCCATCAGAATATGAAGGCATGAAGGTTCCTGAGGTTTTATTATCTGGAAACTTTCCAAAAATAGACGCTTGGAGAACTGAAAAAGCATACGAAAGAACACAACAAATCAGACCCGATCTTTTAGATGAATAAGATAAAAAACTTAATCAAGAAGCATCCTGCTTTGGCAATCGTTTTTGGGTTTCAACTTTTCAGGATTGCATTATTGCCTTTTATGGGTTTAATGCCTCAAGATGCTTATTATCATTTTTACGGAGAGAACTTATCGCTTTCGTATTTTGATCATCCAGGAATGATAGGGTACATTTTAAGAGGGTTTACAGATGTCTTTGGACAAACAGTCTTTGTTGTAAAGCTAGCCGATTTTATTGTGACCTCTTTTACATTAATAAGTTTCTATAAGCTATCAACTTATTTTCTTTCTAAAAGCAGAGCTTTAACGGCATTAGTCTTGATAAGTTCAACGATCTTTATTTCTATTTTATCATTCAATTCAACTCCAGATGTGCCATTATTGCTCTTCTGGACCTTAAGTTTGATTAGCCTATACAAGGCTATTTTTCAACATAACAAATGGCATTGGGTTCTTGCAGGAATCTTAATGGGACTGGCTTTTGACAGTAAATACACCTCCTTGTTTTTACAAATTGGAATCTTAGGGTTTTTAGCTTTTTCTAACACCTATAGAAAATTATTACTTTCTCCGTGGTTATGGATTTGTTTACTCCTTTCATTTGCCGCTTCATTCCCGGTTTGGTGGTGGAATTATCAACATGATTTTGCTTCATTCGCTTTTCAAGGATCTAATAGAACAGGAAGTATTTCAAAATTTGAGATTTCTCCAAATTTCTTTTTCGGAGCTATTGCGCACCAGCTTCTTTTATTGCTGCCTATTTTATTTATTTCTTTTATAGCCTTTACGTATAAATACATTAAAAGAGCTCTCTTTAAATTTAAACTACCCTCTTCAAAAACCTTATTTCTGTTGGCTTTCTTTGTTCCAACTTTTGTTGGTTTTTTCGTGATAACCCCTGTGTACTGGGTAAAACTGAACTGGATGATGCCGTCATACATTACGGGAATAATAATCGCAGCAATGTTTATGAAAAAGAAGTGGGTTAAAGTGCAACTCTATTTTTCTATATTCTTTCATGTATTGATTGGACTACAAGTAGTATTCTATTTAGCTCCGATTAAAAGTGATGATACTTGGGTTGGATGGAAAGAATTATCTGTTGAGGCTGAAACCTTGCTAGAAAACCATCCTAACAGTTTTGTTTTTGCTGCAGATGATTACAAAACGACAGCAGCATTAAATTTTTTCTTAGAGGAAAAAGTATACGCACAAAACATCATCGGCTTAAATGCCTTGCATTTTGATTATGTAGACACGAACCTCGCTATGCTAAACGGTAAAAATGCCATTTTCTTAGATTCAGATACTCGTTTTAAAAATAAAGACAAGAAAAACGCTTTTAACCACCCAAGAATTCAAGACTACTTCGATACTGTTACTGAATTAGATCCTATAATTATCTCAATAAATGGTAAGGAAACGCGTAAATTCTGGGCATACTATTGCACTAATTATCAATCTAAAAAATAAATAGCGCAATACCTTTTTATCTAAAAATATTTCATAAATTTGCAACTTCAAAATTAACCTCTGACGAGAATCGTGAAAGTTGGTATTTGAAAACCATAAATAAACATCATGGAAGAATTAATTAAATTTGTACAAACAGAATTTGTACCAAAAAACGAATTACCAGAATTTTCAGCTGGAGATACAATCACTGTTTTCTACGAAATTAGAGAGGGTGAAAAAGTTAGAACTCAGTTTTTTAGAGGTGTAGTTATACAGCGTAAAGGTGTTGCTTCTTCTGAAACATTTACAATTAGAAAAATGTCTGGAACTGTTGGTGTTGAACGTATTTTCCCTGTGAACTTACCTTCTATCCAAAAAATTGAAGTAAACAAAAGAGGAAAAGTAAGAAGAGCTCGTATCTTTTACTTTAGAGGTCTTACAGGTAAGAAAGCTAGAATTACTGAAAAAAGAAGATAGTTTTACTTTACCAAAATATATAAAAAAGCGTTGTGATTTTCACAACGCTTTTTTAATGAACAATTGTTAATAAACACTGTTGATATCCTGTTGATTACTAATCTGTTAGTAATTTTTAATTTTCAACTATTGCGCTTATATTTGAGCTGTATTAATAAAGTAATACGACTTATATCATTAGGTAAAAGTGTTATTATTTGAATATACAGTAAAGTAACGTTCTTTATCATCGTTTTTCAAGACAACAGTAAAAATGAACTACAGCAATGCTATTTCATTTTTAGAATTAGAGGGAAGCACTCTGTAAAAAGAGGCGAAACAAAAATTCTGAGCAGACACGAAAGTAGAAGCTTATTCAACTTAGGATTGAAGAACACAGTGAATTATCTAATAAGGTACTATATATACAGAATGTGTACACAGTGCTGGGTAATTCAAAAACTGGAATAATGAATTTTAATTTTTTATTGAGGTATAGCAAATCGAAAGAGGCGCTACTTGTAAAAACGTTTGCATACAAGTGTAGACAGAATTAAAAAGAATTATTTCAAAGAAGCCATATCATAACAAGCAATTGTTCGATATGGCTTTTATTTTATATCTATCCTACAGCTATTTTTATTCATAAATTCATAAAAACTAACGGTGATTATTAGCATATTATCATACTATTTCCCGTTATAAATCATTAAATTTGCTGCACTAAAAATGCACCTATGCAAGTAGGTCTATTTTATTTATAATCTAAAAAATACGTACCAAAATGAGCAATTCTGCTAAAATAATTTACACAAAAACGGATGAAGCACCTGCTTTAGCTACCTATTCATTTTTACCAATAGTAAAATCTTTTACTGCTTCATCTGGAATAGAAATTGAAACTAAAGACATTTCTTTAGCAGCAAGAATATTAGCGAATTTATCTGAGTATTTAACCGATGACCAAAAAGTAAATGATGCTTTAGCTGAATTAGGAGCTTTAGCCAAAACACCAGAAGCAAACATTATTAAATTACCAAATATTAGTGCATCTGTTCCGCAATTAAAAGCAGCTATTACAGAATTACAAAACTTAGGCTTTGCGGTTCCTGATTATCCAGATTCTTCAAAAACTGAAGAAGAAAAAGCAATCAAAGCGAGTTACGACAAAGTAAAAGGATCTGCTGTTAATCCAGTATTAAGAGAAGGGAATTCTGACAGACGTGCACCAAAAGCTGTAAAAAATTACGCAAAAAAGAATCCACATTCAATGGGTGCTTGGAGTCCTGATTCTAAATCGCATGTAGCGACTATGACTGAAGGTGATTTTTTTCACAACGAAAAATCGGTTACCGTTTCTAATCCAACAGATGTTAAAATAGTTCACACGAACGCTTCCGGAGCTGAAACAGTATTAAAAGCCTCTACACCATTATTAGCTGGAGAAATTATTGACGCTTCTGTACTGAGTAAAAAAGCATTAATTGCCTTTTTAGAAGCTCAGATTGAAGACGCAAAAGAAAAAAACGTATTGTTTTCTCTACACTTGAAAGCAACAATGATGAAGGTTTCTGACCCGATTATTTTTGGTCACGGAGTTAGAGCATTCTTTAAAGAATTATTCACAAAACACGGAGAAACATTTAATCAACTTGGAGTAGATGTTAATAATGGTTTTGGAAACTTAATTAGCAAGTTAGAAGAATTATCCGCAGATAAAAAAGCAGAAATTGAAGCTGATATTTTAGCAGCCTACCAAAATGGCCCCGCTATTGCCATGGTAAATTCAGATAAAGGAATTACCAACTTACATGTGCCAAGTGATGTTATTGTTGATGCATCTATGCCAGCAATGATTAGAACTTCTGGTCAAATGTGGGATGCAAAAGGAAAACAACAAGACACCAAAGCGGTAATTCCTGATAGTAGTTATGCTGGGATTTATGAAGCGACCATTGATTTCTGTAAAAAAAATGGAGCATTTGATCCTACAACAATGGGAACTGTTCCTAATATTGGTTTAATGGCTCAAAAAGCCGAAGAGTATGGTTCTCATGATAAAACGTTTGAAATTAAAGCTAATGGAACTGTAAAGGTTATAAACGCGAATGGTGAAACGTTAATAGAACATACTGTAGCATCTGGAGATATTTGGAGAATGTGCCAAGTAAAAGATGCTCCAATTCAAGATTGGGTGAAGCTAGCTGTAAACAGAGCAAAAGCAACTAATATTCCGACTATTTTTTGGTTAGACAAAAACAGAGCTCATGATGCTGAAGTAATTAAAAAAGTAACTACCTATTTACCAAATCACACTATAGAAGGATTAGATATTCAAATTCTTTCTCCAATAGACGCAACTACTTTTACACTACAAAGGGTAAAAGAAGGAAAAGATACAAACTCAGTTTCTGGTAATGTTTTAAGAGATTACTTAACAGATTTGTTTCCTATTTTAGAATTAGGAACTTCTGCTAAAATGCTGTCTATTGTCCCGTTAATGAATGGCGGAGGGTTGTTTGAAACTGGCGCTGGAGGTTCTGCTCCAAAACACGTTCAACAATTTGTAGAAGAAGGACATTTACGTTGGGATTCTTTAGGTGAATTCTTAGCACTAGCTGTTTCTTTAGAACATTTAGGACAAACCAATAATAACAATGAAGCGTTGATTTTGGCTGAAACATTAGACAATGCAACAGATAAATTCTTAGAAAACAATAAATCTCCTTCTCGTAAAGTGAGAGAGTTAGACAATAGAGGTTCTCATTTCTATTTAGCAACGTATTGGGCAGAAGCATTGGCAAATCAAGATAAAAACGAAACATTAAGGAATCGTTTTTCTGCAATTGCACTTGAATTGTCTAACAATGAAGATACCATTGTAAATGAATTGAATTCAGCACAAGGACATGCGTTAAACATTGGCGGCTACTACAGTCCTAATGAAGAATCAACTGAAAAACAAATGAGACCAAGTGCTACTTTAAATGCTATTTTAGCAGCACTTTAAAAAAATAATTATTTATTTTAAAGGCGATGTAAAACTACATCGCCTTTTTTTATTTATTTTTGGTTTATGAGTTTTACAAAAACGACCGAACAAGATTCTAAATACAACCATTTAGAACACATGACTACCTCTGAATTATTAAGCACTATTAATACCGAAGATAAAACGGTTGCCTTTTCTGTTGAAAAAGCGATTCCACAAATAACCAAGTTGACAGATCAAATTGCTGACAAGCTTAAAAATGGTGGGAGAATATTTTACTTAGGAGCCGGAACAAGTGGCCGATTAGGTATTTTAGATGCCTCTGAATGTCCGCCAACTTTTGGTGTACCACACGAATTAGTTATTGGCCTAATTGCAGGTGGAGATATCGCCATAAGAAAAGCTGTAGAAAACGCAGAAGATTCTACAACGCAAGGCTGGTTAGATTTAAAAGAACATCAAGTTACCGAAAAAGATATTGTAATTGGCATTGCTGCTTCTGGGACAACCCCGTATGTTATCTCTGCTTTAGAAAGATGCAATGAACAAAATATAACCACTGGTTGTATTACCTGTAACAAGAATAGTCCTTTAACCATTGTTTCAAAATTCCCTATTGAAGTAGTCGTTGGACCAGAGTTTGTTACTGGAAGCTCAAGAATGAAAGCTGGAACCGCTCAAAAAATGGTTCTAAACATGCTTACAACATCTGCTATGATTTTATTAGGCAAGATTAAAGGAAACAAAATGGTTGATATGCAGTTATCTAACGATAAATTGGTAAACCGTGGAGAATTAATGTTAGTTAATGAATTACAGATCGACCAAAAGACCGCAAGTGAATTATTGAAAAAATATAAGAATGTGAGAACAGCAATTAAAAAATATCAGGATGCCCGTTAATCAAGATTTACTAGAAAAAGGAGTGAGAAAGTTATTGCTTTTAATTTTATTATTAATTGTTTCTCCTATCACTTTAAACATTGCTTTTAAAGCATTAACTAAAATGGAAGACGCTCCGTTTATTGCCTACGGAATACTGGCTTTAGCTGTCGTTCTTATTGTTTTAACGTTGATCCTTGCTTTTAAAACCGTTAAAACATTTTTAGACGCACTATTTAATAAATAAGCATTTGAAAAGCACTAACAACATACAGAACTTACTTAAATGGGAATATTGGCCATCTTCAATGTTTTATGTTCCTAATTTACCGTATGCTTTCTATTTGGTTGTAAGAGCAAAACATTCCGCTTTTTTTAGTGCTGCAAACCCCTGTATCAAAAGCTCAGGAAATGGTACAGAAAGCAAATACAAAACCACTGAATTAATTCCGGAAAAATTTAGACCAAAAACGATTTTTGTAAATTCAAATTCCACTATTGACACAGTACTTGATGCGCTTAAATTAAAAGAAATTCATTTCCCTATAATTGCGAAACCGGATGTTGGTTTTAGAGGTTTATTGGTAAAGAAAATACATTCACCTGAAGCGTTAAAACTATATATAGACAAGTACCCTATTGATTTCATTCTTCAAGAATTTTTAGAACACAAAAATGAATGTGGAATATTCTATCACAAAAAACCAAACGAAAAGAAAGGGAGTATTACCTCTATTACATTAAAAAAATTCTTGCTGGTTATTGGTGATGGAAAATCTACTTTTAAAGAATTGATTCTTATCGATGAAAGAGCAAAACGCTATATTGATATACTCTTTGAAATTCATCAAGAAAAATTATACAGCATCCCTGCTAAAGGAGAACAACTAAAACTCACTTCTATAGGAAATCATTCTAAAGGAACCCAATTTATTTGTGGTAGTCATTTAATCACAAAAAAGCTAGAAGACACTTTTGATCAATTAAGCAGTGCTATTGATGGTTGGTATTATGGTAGAATTGATATTAAGTACAATGCTTTTGAAGATCTTGAAAATGGATCGGATTTTAAAATTTTAGAAATCAACGGCATCCTCTCGGAGCCTACCCATATTTACGACAGTGAAACCTACACCTATCTACAAGCCTTAAAAGCGATACGGACACATTGGAAATCGCTATTTCAAATAGCAACAATTAATAACAAACAGTACAATGTACCGTATAAAAGCTCTAAAATTTTTATGAAAGAAATGCTTGAATTGAGAGCATATACTAAAAAAATAAAAAGCCTCTCAAACTCAAATTAAGAAACGGCTTTAAGTGATGTATTGTTTATTCTTTAGAAATTTCACCTCCTTTTTTTTAAATAAATGCGTTCAATCTCACTAAATAAAACTACAAATACCTAAAAATAAGCAACATACCATTATTTCTGTTTTTGGCATGCTCTTTGGAATATCTCTACTAAGGTGGACGCTGAAAACCGAAAAGAGTAAGCAGAATTTAAAATTAGAAATTATGAAAAGAGCACTACTATTATTGTTAGGAATGATGTCTTTTGTTTCCGTAAACGCGAATGACATTGGTACATCAACTAAAAGAATAACCATTGACTACCGTTATGATGAGGCTGTTACCTTTGTTGAAAAAGGAGTTCAATTTCATGTATTCTTAAACGGTGATTTTGAATTCAATACTCCAAATAGAGACCATTACAATGCGAACAACAGAAGGCATGGTTATAATGATCTCAGGATTAACAGCGATTACGAAGGAAGAATTAAACGCATAGGTTCTAATTACATAAGATATAATTACAGAGGGAATGTTACACGAATTGGAAATGTTCGCATCTATTACAGTAGAGGATTATTAAAAAGAGTAGGTGATTTAACAATTTCTTACAATACGTGGGGTGCTCCTTATTTTTATGGAAATGTTCATCGAGACTATTATAACTCAGACATACATTTCTCTTTAAACTTTGGTACTGTTTTCAACTATAATGATCATTATTTCTCTAAGTATAGCTTTAAAAATAATTACAGAAAATATAGAGAAGACAAACACTATTATTATTACAAAGTTAAACCTAACGGCAACGTTGGAAAACGTGGAAAGCTTATCAAAAGAAGAAAAGCTGGTGTTACTACGCAAAGAGATCATAAGTACACCAAAAGAAAAACAGCACCGAATAGAAAATCTTCTGTGAAAAGAAAAAAACATACGAAAAGGAATTCTACACCTAAAAGAGTTCAGGCTACAAAGAAGAAAGCTAAAAGAAGAACTCCAAAAATGAGCGTTAAAAAAAAGAGCAACAAAAGAAAGGTTGATAAAAACCAACAACGCAAAAGACGCAGTTAATCTTACATATAAAAAAATCCCGCTTAAAAGCGGGATTTTTTTATGCTGTTAATTATCTAATTAACTTTTTATATTTAATTCGTTTCGGCATTAAATCTCCACCCAAACGTTTCTTTTTATTTTCTTCATAATCAGAGAATGATCCTTCAAAGAAGTATACTTGACTATTTCCTTCAAACGCTAAGATATGCGTACAAACTCTATCTAAAAACCATCTATCGTGACTAATTACTACAGCACAACCTGCAAAATTCTCTAACCCTTCTTCTAAAGCTCTTAATGTATTTACATCTAAATCATTTGTAGGCTCATCTAATAGCAATACATTTCCTTCTTCTTTTAAAGTCATTGCCAAATGCAATCTATTTCTTTCTCCTCCAGAAAGTGTAGACACTTTTTTATTCTGCTCACTTCCAGCAAAATTAAATCTACTTAAATATGCACGAGAATTTACTTGCTTTCCTCCCATCATAACCAACTCTTGGTCATCAGAAAAGTTAGACCAAATAGATTTATCTGGATCAATATTAGAATGTGCTTGATCTACATATGCAATCTTTGCTGTTTCACCAACTTTAAAACTACCTGAGTCTGCATTTTCCTCACCCATAATCATTTTAAAAATAGTGGTTTTACCAGCACCGTTAGGTCCAATAATTCCAACTATTCCAGCCTGTGGTAAATTGAATTCTAAGTTTTCGTATAATAATTTATCTCCAAAAGCTTTAGAAACACCTGATGCTTCTATTACATTTGTTCCTAAACGAGGTCCATTCGGGATGTAAATCTCTAAGTTTTCATCCGTTTTCTTTTGGTCTTGACTCATCAATTTATCATAACTCTTTAAACGAGCTTTTTGTTTTGATTGACGCCCTTTAGCTCCTTGACGTACCCATTCTAACTCTCGCTCTAATGTTTTCTGTCTTTTGGAAGCTGTTTTGCTTTCTTGTGCTAATCGCGTAGATTTTTGATCTAACCAAGAAGAATAGTTCCCTTTCCAAGGAATTCCTTCTCCTCTATCTAATTCTAAAATCCAACCAGCAACATTATCTAAGAAGTATCTATCGTGTGTTACAGCGATTACAGTTCCTTTATATTGTGCTAAATGATGTTCTAACCAATGTACAGATTCTGCATCCAAGTGATTGGTTGGCTCATCTAATAATAAAATTTCTGGTTCTTGTAATAACAGTCTACACAATGCAACTCTTCTTCTTTCTCCTCCTGATAAGTTTTTAATTGGAGTATCACCATCTGGAGTTCTTAAAGCATCCATGGCTATTTCTAGCTTCGTATCCAATTCCCAAGCATTACAAGCATCAATTTTATCTTGAAGCTCTGCTTGTTTCGCCATCAACTTATCCATCTTATCTGCATCAGAATACACTTCTTCTAAACCAAACATATCGTTGATTTTATTGTATTCGTCTAAAATAGCAACTGTTTCAGCAACACCTTCTCTTACAATTTCAATAACAGTTTTATCATCGTCTAATTTAGGCTCTTGCTCTAAATAACCAACGTTGTATCCTGGAGAAAAAGAAACATCTCCTTGATAATTCTTTTCTACACCTGCTATAATTTTTAATAAGGTTGATTTTCCTGATCCGTTTAAACCAAGAATCCCAATTTTAGCTCCATAAAAAAAGCTTAAGTAAATATCTTTTAAAACTTGTTTGTTTGTACTTTGATAGGTTTTCGAGAGTTTATTCATCGAAAAGATGACTTTCTTATCGTCTGACATAATCGTAAATTAATTTTAGTAAGTAAATTTGAAGATTAAACTCTTCCTTTAAGGGCGTTAAATACCCAGGCAACTGCGAAAAATCCAACACCAACTGCTGCAAATCCCCAACCTGAAACATCTCTATATCTAAAAGCACCAAGTGCTATTAACCCCAATCCAACAAGTATCATAATAAAAGTTGCCCAAGCCAATACGGTATTTTTATTCATCGTCATTCTGTTATATTTTAAAGTTTGCGGAACAGCAAATATCGACAATTATTTAATAACGCTAGCTCATAAATAAAAAAACCTACAGTACTACTGTAGGTTCTTTCTTAATATCTTCTTCTGCGTCTATTATTTGTGTTTCTAGGGGGTGCTCTTCTTCTTTCTGGAGCTGGAGCTTCAGGAATCAATTCTCTTTTTCTTTTTTTCTGAAATTTTATCCAACTTTTAAATTGCTTTTTAGACAGTTTCCCCTCTAAAGTAGCATTTAATTGTTTTTCTAAACTCTGTATGCTATCTTTAATTGGATCCAATACTTTTTCTATTCGAAACTTAAAATCTTTCATCTTTTCTCTGTCTCCACTTTGCTTAATAGTATTGACCAAGCTCGTAATTTCTTTTAGCTCTTGACTTTTCAAAAAAGAAATTACTTTAATTTTATTATTATAAGACTTGAGCTCTTTTTTAACGTAGTATTTTAGATTCTCTTTTTTAATTTTTATTTTTTTGATTGCTTTATTTTCTTGGTAATAAAAAATACCAACAAATTTAACCGCATCAAACTTTTGAGCTTTATGTTCCTGGCCACCATTTCCGTTTTGACCTTGGGCCGTAACGAAGCTACATAGCACTACTAAAATAAGTAAAAGTATTTTTTTCATTGTTGATTATATCGAGTACGTAAATGTAAAATTTTATCTTTTATTAACGGCTAAATTTATTGAAAACTTATATTTCCGCTGCCAACCTAGCACCTTGATCTATTGCTCTTTTCGCATCCAACTCAGAAGCGAAATCTGCACCTCCTATAACATGTACTTTTAATCCATTTTCTTCTAATGGTGCTAACAATTCTTTTAACGGATTTTGACCTGTACAAATAACAATGTTATCAACCTCTAAAATTTTCGCTTCTTCATTTTGAATATAATGCAATCCTTGCTCATCAATTTTAGTATATTGAACTCTATTTATAAACTGTACGTTTTTCTTTTTTAATGTAGATCTATGAATCCAACCTGTAGTTTTACCTAGGTTTCCTCCAAACTTACCTTTACTTCTTTTAAACATAAAGATTTCTCTAGCTGATGGTGCTATTTCTGATTTAACTCCTTCAATTCCACTTCTAGCAGTTAACGTTTTATCAATTCCCCATTCTTTTAACCAAGCATCAATATTTTGAGAAGTACTTTCTCCTTCATGCGCTAAGTATTCAGAAACATCAAAACCAATTCCTCCAGCTCCAATTACAGCGACTCTTTTACCAACATGCTTTTTATGTTTCAGAACATCTAAATAGCTCAAAACTTTCTCATGTTCAATCCCTTCTATTGATGGTATTCTAGGTTTTATTCCTGTCGCTAAAATTACTTCGTCAAAATCTGTTTTTAAAACATCACCTATTGAGACTCTCGTATTTAATTTTACGGTAACATTATGCAATTCAATTTGCTTTTTAAAGTATCTTATTGTTTCATGAAACTCTTCTTTTCCCGGAATCTGTTTTGCGATATTAAACTGTCCTCCAATTTCAGACTCACTATCAAACAACGTAACAATATGCCCTCTTTGTGCTGCAATAGTAGACGCTGCTAAACCAGCTGGCCCTGCTCCAATTACGGCTATTCTCTTAGGGTTACCTGTCTTGTTATAATTCAACTCTGTTTCATGACAAGCTCTTGGATTTACCAAACAACTTGCTACTTTCTGTTCAAAAACATGATCTAAACACGCTTGATTACAACCAATACATGTATTTATTTCATCTGCTTTTTCTGCTTCAGCTTTGTTTACCCATTCTGGATCTGCCAAAAAAGGACGCGCCATAGAAATCATATCTGCATCTCCTTCTGATAATATTTTCTCAGCAGTTTCTGGCATATTTATTCTATTAGAAGTAACCAATGGAATTGATAATTCTTCTTTCATTTTTTTTGTAACCCATGTAAATGCACCTCTTGGCACAGAGGTTGCAATTGTTGGTATTCTTGCTTCATGCCAACCAATACCTGTGTTTATAATCGTTGCACCTGCCTTTTCAATTTCTTTTCCTAGCTGAACCACTTCTTCCCAAGAACTTCCATTTTCTACCAAATCTAACATTGACAATCTGTAGATAATGATGAATTCTTTACCAACAGCTTCACGAGTTTGTTTTACCAATTCAATCGGTAAACGCATTCTGTTTTCATATTCTCCTCCATAATTATCGGTTCTTTTATTGGTTCTTTTTGCTATAAACTGATTGATTAAATAGCCTTCTGACCCCATAATTTCTACCCCATCATACCCAGCAACTTTAGATAGTTTTGCTGAGTTTACAAAATCACGAATTGTTCTTTCAATTCCTGATTGTGTTAATTTAAATGGTTTAAAAGGTGTTATTGGAGATTTTATATTAGAGGGAGCAACATTAAAAGGATGATAGCCATAACGTCCAGAATGCAAGATTTGCATACATATTTTACCTCCTTCTTTATGAACTGCTTCTGTTATTTTTTGATGATGTATCGCATGTTTCTCCGTAGACATTCTTGCTGAAAAAGGACCTGTCCAACCTTGAATATTTGGTGAGATTCCTCCTGTTATAATTAACCCTACACCTCCTTTTGCTCTTTCTGCATAGTATGTTGCGATTTTATCAATGCCATTTTTTTCTTCTTCTAAACCAGTATGCATAGAACCCATTAAAATTCTATTTTTTAACGTTGTAAATCCTAAATCTAAAGGTTCAAAGATGTGCTTATATTTCATAATCTTAAAATTGAATTTATTATGCATGCATAATAGTTAGCAAGATATGTTTATTTATTGAAAAGAAAAAACTCAAGATGAATGATATCCTTGAGTTTTTTTGCGTTAGTGATTGAAACGGCATCCTTTTTAATTGTCAGTTTGAGTGCTTCTTTTTTTCACAGAATTGCATCGAAAACAACAATAAAAAGATATAGTGGAAAGCACGACCCTTTTGGGTAACGCCCTAATACAAATGCCCTATATTTACTAAAGGCTTTCCCCCTACATGTTTTACGCTCTTATATGTTTCATTTTTTATCTAATTTTATCTAATAAATTACTGAGTAATTGGGCTTCCTCTTCACTTAAATTATTCATAAAAGTAATATCTGTACTCACATCAATTTGGTCTAGTAATTTTAGTCCATTTTTAGAAATATGAATATACACGACTCTTCTATCATGATCGCATCTTGATCTTTCTATCAACTTTTTATCACATAATTTATCCATTAAGCGAGTCGCATTCGGTGCTCTTTCTATCATTCTTTCTTTAATAAGCTGCACTTTAATTGGCTCACCAGCACCTCTTAAAATACGCAATATATTGTACTGCTGCGGAGAAATACCATAGGGTTTAAAATAATCAATCTCTCTACTATACAACCAGTTTGCTGTATACTTTATATTAATTAACGCTTTTATTTTATTGTTCTTAAATGTAGAATTAATGTCTTTAGCTATAGTACCCATAGGATAAATTTTTACACAAATTTAGTCGTATTTTCTTTGTATGATATTGCTCTTGAAAGGCATATATCAATTTGTTTTTTATATTTTGATTCGCAGCTCCACGTTCATTTAATCCATGGCACTCAATTTAAAGCGCTTTTTGGAATTCTTTAATTGCTTCGTTTAATGATTCTTTTAATTCTGAGTTTACCAATGCTCCATCTTTAAAGTTATCATAAAAATTTGGTAAAGAAAATTTAGCGATAACATTAGCTCCCAAATGCGGAAAAGTACCTGCTGCTGTTTCTAACACAGAAGCACCTCCTCTTCCTCCTGGTGAAGAAGCCATTAATAACAAAGGTTTGTCTTTAAATACTTTTCTGTCAATTCTTGAAACCCAATCAAAAATATTTTTAAAAGCGGCTGTATAAGAACCATTATGCTCTGCTAAAGAAACTACAAATCCATCAGAAGCACTTAACAAGTCATTAAAATCATTTGCTGCTTTTGGAAACCCTTCTGCTTCCATTTCTAAACTAAAAATAGGCAATAGATAATCGTTTAAGTCAGCAACATCAAAAGTTGCGTTTTCAACTAAAGAAGCCGCGTAGCCTGCAAGTTGTTTATTTATTGATGTTTTACTATTACTTCCTGCAAATGCTACTATTTTTTTCATGCTACTTGTTTTAAATGCTTTACAAAGCTACGTATAATTATTTTATTCTCCAAGGGTAATAACTCCAGGGAATTATATTACAGGTATTGATTAAGATGAATCCACCAACTTATGTTTTTACACAATGAGCTTCGTCAGGGGTTCTCAAAAAAAATAAAATTATTTTTAAATACATGCCGTAATTAAACCTTAATTATTACAATAAGTCTAATCTTTTTTAAACTTTCTGAATTTCCTGCTTTTTTCTTGTTACTTTTAGAAACTAATTTCCCTTTTTTGAGCACCATATGTTGAAATCTAAATTATCAATCTTACTTATTACTATATGTTGTTTAGTCTGTGTTAAAAATCTTCAGGCTCAATTGAGTAAAAAACATTTTATACCACCACTAACGTATGCAGAAACAGGCAATGCAAACCCTGTTGGTCAATATTTTTACATATCAACACCCAGTAATCAAATTGTTAGTTTTACTATTAAACAAATGGGTTCACCAAATAGCAATATCACCGGGTTTGTTTCAAACTCTCTACCTCAAGAAATATTTATAGGTAATGGTAATAGTCAGCTTTTTGTAGATTCAAGAGTAACAAGTGTTGTGCATGCTGACAAAGGGTATGTTATTGAAGCTGATGATGTGATTTACGTCTCTATTCGGGTTTTGGCTAATAATTCGGGTGATACATCTACCCCCACACAAGCTGGGTCTTTGGTTAGTAAAGGCGCATCTGCTCTTGGAACTACTTTTAGAGCAGGAATGTTCACCAATGAAAACCCTGCTCCTAACCATTTTAATTATTTGAATTTTATTTCTGTAATGGCAACAGAAAATAATACTGTTGTCAACTTTGATGATATGCCAATAGGATTGTCTATAAAAAACTTTAATATTTTAACTTCTTCTTCATTTTTCGTGAATTTAAAAGAAGGCGAAAGTTACATTATTGCCACAAATGCATCTGATAATAACATAAATAAGGATGGCTTAATTGGTACTTTAATTACTTCCGACAAACCTATTGTTGTAAACATAGGTTCTACAAACGGAAGTTTTCATGATGGAGGAGGAAGAGATTATGGATTGGATCAAATTGTAGACATCTCTAAAGTAGGCACCGAATATATTTTTGTACGAGGAAATGGAAGTGATAATTGGGAAAATGTTTTAATTGTTGCCCATGAAGACAATACTGAAATAAGCATTAATGGTAATGGTATTTTTGCAACCATCAATAAAGGAGAATATTCTCTAATTGAAGGAAATGAATTCAATACAAATGGAAATATGTTTGTTCAAACTTCTAAACCTGTATTTGCATATCAAGGAATTGGTGGATTAAACACTGAAGGAGAACCATCTGAAGCAAATCAAGGTTTATTTTTTGTACCACCATTAAGCTGTGAAAATAGAGGGAAAGTAGATAACATTCCTACTATCGAAAGTATTGGAAATATCGTCTTTACAGGAGGAATTACAATAGTTACAAACAAAGGAGCAACTGTAAACATCAATTCTCAACCAATATCAAATTTTTCGCCTTCTGGACCTTTTAATGTTGATGGAAATACTGACTATGTAACTTATAAAGTAACGGACTTAACTGGTGATATATCTATTGAAAGTAGTGAGGAATTATATTGTGCTTACTTTAATCAAAATGGAGCAGCAAGTTCCGGTAGTTTTTACTCAGGTTTTCCTTCATCCCCAGAGATTAATTTTAATGCCACAGTTTCAGCTTTAGGAAACTGCATTCCAAATGTAACTTTAGAAGCGGCTAATACAGAACATTTTGATGAACTTGAATGGTTTTTTGACGATGAAACTGGAGGTGGTTTTGTTTTTACCGGAAGCACAGATCCTACTTACACTCCTGTAAACCCTGGAAGATATAAATTAGTTGGGAAAATTACCTGTTCTGGAGTGACCTTTGAATCTATCGAAATTCCTGTAAGTATTTGTCCTGATGATTATGATGGAGATACTATTATCGATAATTTAGATGATGATATTGATGATGATGGAATCCTAAATTGTGATGAATCTATAGGCAATGCTATTCTGAATATTGAAGACATTAACAATCCTATCATTATTTTTCAAGATAATTCTACTCAGACTTCCACAACTAGTATTTACACAGAAACTGAAGTTAGCAATACATTTTCTGGTGATAATAATGGAAATTTTGAATCAATTATTAATCCCGAAACAGACACGAAATTAAAATATGAACTAAATTTCATCCAAAATATTAATTTTAAATTCACTCAAAACAAAGCCTTAAACCATACCATTTCAGATGGAGAATTTTTCATTATAAAAATCGGGCCAAACAATAAAAACATTACACTCTTAGACCCTAATGATCAATTACTTATTGACACAAATTTTGATGGTGTTTTTGAAACTGGAGTCACCAATTTCTCTGCTTCAGAAATTCATTTTAGATATGCAGCAAGCACAACAGGTACAACAAGCACGTTTGAGTTTGTCGCAAATCAAATAAATCAAATTGAATTCACACATCAATCTGCAGGAATTATAGCAACCTCCACCTTTTACGGCAACATTCAATTAACTTGTTTTTCAAAAGACTCTGACTTAGATGGGATTGAAGATATGTTTGATTTAGATAGTGATAATGATGGGGTTCCCGATTCTTTTGAAACAGCAAATGACACAGATACTGATGGGGTTTTAAATTATCTAGATATCGATTCTGATAACGATGGAATTTATGATATTGTGGAAGCTGGAAACAGCAATTTAGATACAAATTTAGATGGAATAATAGACAATGCGAACACTTTAATTGGTTTAAATGGTTTGGTTGATGATTTAGAAACGACTCCTGATAATAAAACGCTTTCTATAAACTACATAATTGTAGATACTGATGCCGACGGAATTTTTAACTTTATTGAATTAGACGCAGATAATGATACCTGTTTTGATGTAATTGAAGCTGGCTTTACAGGAAATGGTTTAGGGGTTTTAAATGCAACTCCGTTTAATGTAGATCTAAAAGGAAAAGTAATTAATAATTTCGATGGTTATACAGCTCCAAATGTAAATTATATTACAAGTGCTCCTATTACTTTAAATACTCCTTTTATTGATGTTGCTTTTTGTAAAAAATCTACTGAGACAATTACGATAGATTCTACTGCAGACGGTTTTCAATGGCAAGTCTCTGAAGATGGTTCAATATGGAATACAGTCACAAATAACACTGTTTATAATGGTTCCCAGACAAATGCCCTACAAATAACAAATGTGGAAATGGCGTATAATACGTATCAATACAGAGTTTTATTAAATAGAACTGGAAATACCTGTCAGAAAGAATCAAACGCAATTACTCTAACAGTTAATCCACTACCAATATTAAAACCAAACCCAGAATTATATCAATGTATCAGTGCAAATGACAACAACCCTTCAGTAAATTTAACAACTGCAGAGATTAATATTTCTGAAACTCCAAATGTTACTTTTGACTATTTTGAAGATGCGAATGCAACTATTCAAATTACAGATCCTACCTCTTATACAGTGCAAGTAAATGTTCCACAAGTTGTTTTTGTGAGAGTTACTTCAGAATTTAATTGTACTAGAGATCTTCTTGAATTAAAAATAAACGTAGGACAAACTCCCGACAACCCTTATAATCAAATTCAAACGCCTGCTTGTGATGATTTTTTAGATGCGAATGGAAATGATTCTGCTGCTAATTCTGACACAGACAACATTACCAATTTTTACTTGGATAAAGATCTGATAACAAAAAACATAAAAAATGACATAACTAATTCAGAAAACACAGTCGTTTCTTTCTATGAAAATGCTGGTGACAGAAACAATATTCTGAATGAGATTGATATTAGCAATTACAGAAATGACATCAATAAAATTGATATTACAACTATTTCTGGCGGAATTCAGTTTCCTATTTATTATAAAATTTTAAGTACCATAAATAATAATTGCCAAGGTTTAGGTGAGTTTTATTTACAAATAAATGCAACTCCGACTGTTAGCAGCAACGTTCTTTCTCTAATCTCAGAATGTGATACGGGTGCGATTGATGGTAATTACACAAATGGAAGTAACAGAAACATCGACTTATCTCAAAGAATTGAAGAACTCTTTCTTGGAACAGGTCAAGATCAAAATGACTATGACGTTACTTTTTACAAATCAGTAACTGCTGCTTTTTCTGGTGATAACACAAACCCAGATTACATCGATGCTCCTACTCAATTTACAAACGATATTCCTAGTGGGTTTTCTGTAGGAGATATTGTAACGCAATCCATATTTGTACGTGTGGAAAATAAAGCTACAGGTTGTGCAAACCCACATACAAGTTTTGAGGTAATCATTAATCCTATACCAATCATTACCAATGCAATACCTGTTTTAGCTGTTTGTGATATTGGCACAAATGATGACGATGTTAGAAATGGATTGGCGCAAAATATAGATGTTTCTGTGAGAGATATAGATCTTCTAGGAACTAGAAGTGCGGCTGATTTTACAATTACCTATCATAAAACTAGAGCAGATGTAGAGGATTTATCTTCTACCGGAATAGACAAAAATAGTTATGATTCCGACCCTACAAGAGTAACAATCAATCCAACGACTAATATTAGTGAAGAAAGTCTATTAATTAGAATTGTAGACAATGGTTCTGGTTGTGCTTTTGATCAATCAACACTTACAATTGTTGTAAATCCAGAACCAACTTTCGAAACCATTTCTAATCTTTCTGAATGTGATAATAATGATGATTTTGATGATACAAACGGAAGTATTCAAACCATTGACTTAGACGAGAAAATTTCTGAAATTTTAGGTACTACTCAGGATCCGGATGATTTTATTGTCACTTTTCATACAACTCAAGCAAATGCAAGTTCTGGAACGTTTGCTATTTCATCACCTTACGAAAATTCCTTCGCAACAGAAACAATTTTTGTGCGCATTCAAAACAAAAAAACACTGTGTGTAAATGACGCTGCTACTTTTGATGTGATCATAAATCCTTTACCAGACTTTACTGTAACTACTCCTCAGGTTTTATGTTTAAATGATTTGCCTTTAAATATTGCCGCAGAAAACCCTATGGATGTGTATTCTTATGTTTGGAAAAATGCAACTGGCGATATCATCAGCACAGCTAATAATGTAGACATTACAACTGAAGGAGTTTACACAGTTATAGCAACTACAACTAATGGAACCATGTGTGAAAAAGCAGAAACTATTATTGTAAATGAATCTAACACTGCAACTTTATTAACAAGTTTTGTTACTGTTGCAGATGAAAGTAACAATGTTGGGAGTGAAAATAATTTATCCATCATAATAGATACTCAAAATAACAATTTAGGTCCTGGCGATTATCAATTTGCCGTTAAAAATGACGATACTGGTGACAGATTCCCTTCAATTGGATTTCAAGACGACCCTTTTTTCGATAATCTAGAAGGGGGTATTTACACCATTATTGTAAATGACAAGAATGGTTGCGCTCCTGATACTGAATTACAAATTTCTGTAGTTCAATTTCCGAATTTCTTTACACCAAATGGCGATGGAACAAATGATAATTGGGTTATTAAAGGAGCCAACAAAATATTTTACCCCAACAGCAGTATCAACATATTTAATAGGTATGGTAAGTTACTAGCACAAATACCCATTGAAAGTCAAGGCTGGGATGGAACCTACAACGGAAAAACACTTCCTTCTGATGATTATTGGTTTAGCGTGCAATTAATCCCCGCAGATACTAGTAAATCTCCAATCCTTAAAAAAGGACATTTTTCACTACTAAGAAAATAAATATTACTTCCGTGTAACAGTATAAAAAACTAGATACACACAAAAAACTCCACTAAAAAGTGGAGTTTAACTAATCAAAATAATCTACAAACAACTAAATCTATAAATTAAACGGTTATATAAAGTATTACACAGCTATTGCGCTTACTTCTCTTTCTGCTTTGGCTATTTTTTCTTTTACTTCAAATTGATTTGAAGTATTATTTGTTCCTCCTGCTTTTAAAGCTTTATCACCTGCAAAAAATGTTTTATGATCATCACCAAGATCAGAACCTGCCATTCTTTGATGTTTTACACAAGAAACTCCTTTTCTAATTTCTTGTCTTTGAACACCTTTTACATATGCTAACATTCCTTCTTTACCAAAATACCCCTCCGTTAAATCATTCATGTGTAACGCAGTTGTATGGTAGGTTGGTAATGTAATTAAATGATGAAAAATACCTGCCTCTCTTGCGCCATCAACCTGAAACGTACGAATTTTCTCATCTGCACGATGACATAATTCCGAGCCATCATATTCAGCATCCATTAAATTATTTCTATCATAAGCAGTCATATTTTCACCTTCGGCAAGCATATCATCAAAAGCTTGGCTACGGAAATTTAAGGTCCAATTAAAAGAAGGTGAGTTGTTGTACACTAATTTTGCATTTGGCACCACTTCTTTAATTCTATTTACCATATGAGCAATTTGAGTAACATCTGGAGTCGGAGTTTCAATCCATAGTAAATCTGCGCCATTTTGTAGACTTGTAATACAATCTAACACAACCCTGTCTATATTAGAACCCTCTTTAAACTTATACAAACCGTTTGCCAACCTTACTGGACGAACTAATTTACCGCCTCTTTTTAACAAAACATCATCTTCTTTAGCATCAGCAATTGCTATTTCTTCTGCTTCAACAAAAGCTAAGTATTGAGAAGCCAAATCACCAGCTTCTTGACTTACAGGTAATTTCTGCGTTAAACCTGCTCCTTCAGAATCAGTTCTTGCCACAATAATTCCGTCATCTACACCTAATTCTAAAAATGCATATCTAATTGCATTTATCTTCGCAATAAAATCTTCATGTGGCACCGTTACCTTTCCGTCTTGATGACCACATTGTTTTGCATCTGAAACTTGATTTTCAATTTGAATTGCACAAGCTCCTGCTTCAATCATCTTTTTAGTTAATAAATACGTTGCTTCTTCATTTCCAAAACCGGCATCAATATCTGCAATAATTGGAACGATGTGAGTTTCGAAATTATCTATTTGATCTTGTACATCTTCTCCGTTTTCTAATCTTTTAAATAAATCATTCAATTCAATAGCATCTGCTTGACGAAGAAAATCATAAATTTCATTTATTAATGAGGGCACAGCTGTTTTTTCGTGCATAGATTGATCTGGTAAAGGCCCAAATTCTGAACGCAATGCAGCAACCATCCATCCAGACAAGTACAAGTAACTTTTACTAGTGGTTTTATGATGTTTTTTTACAGCAATCATTTTTTGCTGCGCAACAAAACCATGCCAGCAACCTAAAGACTGCGTATAGTTAGAAGAATCTGCATCATACTCTGCCATGTCTTTTCTCATAATAGCAGCAGTATATTTAGCAATATCTAAACCTGTTTTAAAACGATTTTGAGTGACCATTCTTGCGGCACTTTCAGAATTTATAGCATTCCAAGAATTGCCATATTTTGCTTTCAGGTTTCTTACAGTTTCTAACGCTGAACTATACTTGCTTTGTGCTAAATTTTTCATAATTTTGTTCTTTAATTATTAAGGTTTTCTAGATTTTGATAATTCCGTCTCGCACACTATTGTCGTAGTTGCGAGACATTTTTTTTATATGTGATTGTACGCTGAAAGTGTTAAAAATTCTTTATAGTCTTTTGAAACTACTAATTCATCAAACAACTCAATAGCTAGTTTAAATTTTCCATTTATAAAATTACTTTCCCCAACTAAATTTTTAATTTTCTCAAGCTCTTCTTTCTTTAATTGCTGATACATTTCTTGGTTAAAAATTCTTTTATCTTCTAATTGAATATTTTTGCACAACCAAAGCCAAACTTGTGTTCTAGAGATTTCTGCAGTTGCAGCATCTTCCATTAAATTATACAATGCAGCAGCACCATTTCCACGCAGCCAACTTTCTATATACAAAATACCTACGTTTATATTTTTTCTAATTCCCTCTTCGGTAATTGTTCCTTTTGGCATTTCTACTAAATCTGCTTCAGAAACTTTTACATCGCTTCTAGAAACGTGAATTTGATTTTTGGTTTTCATATGTTCATTAAAAACACGCATTGCCACAGAAACCAATCCTGGGTGTGCAACCCAAGTCCCATCATGTCCGTTTTTAACTTCTTGTTCTTTATCTGCAAACACTTTCGCAAAAGCTAAATCATTCGCTGTTTCATCGTTTTTAATCGGAATTTGAGCAGCCATACCACCCATTGCATGTACATTTCTTTTATGACATTTCTGAATAACAAGCAATGAATATGCGCGCATAAATGGCGTGTTCATCGTTACCTGATCTCTATTTGGAACCATAAAACCTGCATGATTTCTAAATTTTTTGATGTATGAAAAGATATAATCCCAACGTCCACAATTTAAACCAGCCATATGATTTCTTAATTCATAAATAATCTCATCTAATTGAAAACTTGCAGTAATTGTTTCTATTAAGACCGTTGCTTTAATTGTTTTCTGCGGAATGTTTAAGTAGTCTTGAGAAAACACAAAAATATCATTCCACAAACGTGCCTCTAAATAATGCTCTAATTTTGGTAAATAAAAATAGGTTGCAGAACCTTTTTCTTGCAATGTTTTTATATTATGAAAAAAGAACAACCCAAAATCCACAAAAGAACCAGACATTTGAACTCCATCAACTAAAAAATGTTTTTCATTTAAATGCAAGCCTCTTGGACGCACCAATAAAGTTGCTGTTTCTTCATTTAACGAATAGGTTTTGTCTTTTTTCTCATTATAAAACGAAATTGTTTTATTGATTGCATCTCTTAAGTTAATCTGTCCTCCTAAATTATTTTCAATAATAGGCGAATTACTATCCTCAAAATCTGCCATAAACGTTTTTGCACCAGAGTTCAATGCGTTTATTACCATTTTTCTATCTACAGGACCCGTAATTTCGACTCTTCTGTCTAATAAATCTTCTGGCAACGCTGCACAAACCCAATCAGATTCTCTAATGTTTTTTGTCTCCTCTAGAAAAGAAGGAAGATTCCCTGCATCATAATATGCTTGTTTAATCTCTCTATCAGCAAGTAATTCTACTCTTCTCTGATTAAAATTAACATGCAACTCTAACAAGAATACTTTTGCTTCATTCGTTAAAACCTCTTGATACTCATCAATCTTAAACCCTTTAAAATCAATTTCTTTCGTTGTAATTTGTTCTTGCATACTTAGCCTATTTTAATTTCTACTCTGCAATGATAAAAATAATATTTGGACTCCACAAGCGAACGTTCGCTAAATATGTAAAAAAGTTTTTAACAATAAGTTCGCTAAATATTGGTACCTTTGATTTTATGATAATAGAAGACGAATACATTCGCTTGATTTTTGGTTTAAAACTGAAGCAGATAAGAACAGAAAAAAATCTTTCCCTTTTTGGGTTGGCAAAATTATCTGGCTTATCTAAATCGTATTTAAATGAAATTGAAAAAGGAAAAAAATACCCAAAAACAGATAAAATATTAATCCTTTCAGAAAAACTAGAGGTACCATACGACCATTTAGTTTCATTAAAACTAGACAAGAACCTTGCTCCTATTGGCGAAATACTACAGTCTAAAATCTTAAAAGAGATTCCGCTAGAGTTATTTGGGATTAAAGAAAACAACTTAATTGATATTGTTGCAAATGCACCTGCAAAAGTAAATGCATTCATTAGCACTATTATAAAAATTGCCCAGAACTACAGTTTAACGAGAGAGAGTTTCTTTTTGGCCTCTTTAAGATCCTACCAAGAAGCCCATGGTAATTATTTTGATGATATCGAAAATGATGTAGAGAAATTTGCGAAATCGTATCATTTAGACTTATCAAAAAAAATTACTTCGGCAGATTTAGAAGACATTTTAATAGAAGAGTTTGGCTACACAATTAATGACGATGAACTTTCCAAACACGACAACCTTGATGAATTGAGAACTATTTTTATTCCAAAAAACAAAATATTACTACTCGATAAAAACATTTCTGAAGCTCAAAAAACATTTATTTACGCAAAAGAATTAGCGTATAATTTCTTAAACTTAAACGACAGGCTATTTACTTTTCCTTGGATAAAATTTGAAAATTTTGATCAAGTATTACATAATTTTATCGCTTCATACTTTGCTGGTGCTTTAATCATCCCCAGAAAAATACTAACAGAAAAGTTAACTAACTTCTTTTCTTTAGAAGAATGGGAGCCTTTAAAATTACACCGAATAATTAACCATTTTAACTGTTCTCAAGAAACATTCTACCAACGACTCACAAATATTTTACCTAAATATTTTAACATAAAAAATCTGTTCTTTTTACGATTTACCCACAAAGAGAATCATCATGAATACAGATTAAATAAAGAACTACACATAACCCAACAGCAAGCGCCACATGCAAATAGAAACAACGAACACTACTGCAGACGCTGGGTTTCTATTAAAACCATTCAAGATTTAGAGAAATCACCTAAAAATAGATCCACATTTAGAGCACAGATTTCTTCTTACGAAAACCAAAAAAACCAATACTTAGTTTTATCATCTGCAACAACCGACCCTTTTAAAAAAGAAATAAATAGAAGTGTTAGCATTGGTATGTTACTCTCTCCACACTTAAAGAAGAAAATACACTTCTTAAAAGAAGATACTTTTACCACCAAAACTGTTGGTGTAACCTGCGAAACGTGCGCGGTTAAAAACTGTAAAGAAAGAGTTGCAGAACCCTGGAAACTAGAAAAGAAAAACAAGCACAAAGAAATAGCGAAAACCGTAAAAGAAATCATAGATTCTTATCAAGATTAATCATTTATTATTCTAACGATTTTCTTATTTTAGCATACGCAAACAAATAACCTTATGGACATTAACTTCAATAAAAACGAAGATCATAATAAGCTCTTATTATCAGACTTAAAAAGAAAATTCGCGAAAGTAAAACTTGGTGGAGGGAAATCTAGAATAGAAAAACATCAATCTAAAGGAAAACTAACTGCAAGAGAAAGAATCGACTACCTACTTGATTCAAAAACAAAAAGCATAGAGATTGGTGCATTTGCAGGAGAAGAAATGTATGCAGAACATGGAGGCTGCCCTTCTGGTGGAGTTGTCATTAAAATTGGATACATAAAAGGCAAGCAATGTATTGTCGTTGCAAATGATGCTACTGTAAAAGCAGGTGCCTGGTTTCCTATCACAGGAAAAAAGAATTTACGAGCGCAAGAGATTTCTATAGAAAACAAACTACCTATCATTTATTTGGTAGATTCTGCAGGCGTGTATTTACCGCTACAAGATGAAATTTTTCCAGATAAAGAACACTTTGGACGCATTTTTAGAAATAATGCAATTATGAGCAGTATGGGAATTACACAAATTTCTGCAATTATGGGAAGCTGTGTTGCCGGTGGTGCCTACTTACCGATAATGAGTGATGAAGCTATAATTGTTGATAAAACAGGAAGTATTTTCTTAGCAGGAAGTTATCTAGTAAAGGCTGCTATTGGTGAATCTATTGATAATGAAACACTTGGTGGCGCAACTACACACTGCGAGATTTCTGGAGTAACAGATTACAAAGCGAAAGATGATAAAGATGCTTTAGATACTATAAAAAATATCATTGGTAAAATTGGAGATTACGACAAAGCTGGATTTAATAGAATTGACGCTACTACTCCAACAAAAGATGAAAAAGAGATTTTTGGAATTTTACCAAAAGCCAGAAATGAACCCTATGACATGCTCGAGATTATTGAGCGTTTGGTTGATGCTTCTGAATTTGAACAATATAAAGAGGGGTACGGAAAAACTATTTTAACTGGCTATGCCAGAATTGATGGTTGGGCAGTTGGAATTGTAGCCAACCAACGTAAGTTGGTAAAAACTAAAAAGGGAGAAATGCAATTTGGCGGTGTAATCTACAATGATTCTGCTGACAAGGCCACTCGCTTTATAGCCAACTGTAATCAAAAGAAAATTCCGTTGGTATTCTTACAAGATGTTACTGGCTTTATGGTGGGTAGTAAATCTGAGCATGGCGGAATTATAAAGGACGGGGCTAAAATGGTAAATGCCGTAAGTAATTCTGTCGTTCCAAAATTTACGATTATTATAGGAAACTCTTACGGAGCAGGAAATTATGCCATGTGCGGAAAAGCATATGACCCAAGATTAATTGCCGCTTGGCCTAGTGCTGAATTAGCTGTGATGAGCGGAAACTCTGCTGCAAAAGTTTTACTACAAATAGAAACAGCCTCTTTAAAAAAGAAAGGCGAAGAAATTACCCCAGAAAAAGAAGCTGAATTATTCAATAATATAAAATCGAGATACGACAAACAAATATCTCCATATTATGCTGCTGCTAGAATCTGGACAGATGGTGTAATCAACCCATTAGACACAAGAACTTGGATCTCTATGGGAATTGAAGCTGCAAATCACGCGCCAATAGAAAAGAAATTTAATTTGGGAATCATACAAGTTTAGGCTTACTTTGTATTCGTAAAAAACAACACAAAAAATAGTATTTAGAAATGGGAAGAGCATTTGAACTTAGGAAAGGACGAAAAATGAAACGCTGGTCAGCAATGGCAAAAACGTTTACCAGAATTGGTAAAGACATTGTAATGGCTATCAAAGAAGGAGGCAGTAACCCTGAAACAAACTCACGCTTAAGAGCTGTAATGCAAAATGCAAAAGCAGCAAACATGCCTAAAGAAAATGTTGAACGTGCTATTAAAAAAGCAACAGACAAAGATACTAGCAACTACAAAGAAGCTTTATTTGAAGGGTATGCACCTCATGGAGTTGCGCTTTTAGTTGAAACTGCTACAGACAACAACAACAGAACCGTTGCAAATATCCGCTCTGCATTCAACAAGTGTAATGGACATCTTGGAACATCAGGCTCTGTAGCCTTCATGTTTGATCATACATGTACCTTTACATTAAAAAAAGAAGATATTCAATCTGACTTAGAAGAATTAGAACTAGAATTAATTGATTTTGAAGTAGAAGAAGTATTTGATGATGAGGAAGGTGTTATTATCTATGCTCCTTTTGAACAATTTGGTGCCATACAATCTTTCTTTGAAGAAAATAATGTAGAAATTCTATCCTCTGGTTTTGAAAGAATCCCAACTACAACTTCAAAACTAACAGAAGAACAACAAGCAGATGTTGACAAATTATTAGAAAAGCTAGAAGAAGATGATGATGTGCAGAACATTTATCATTCTATGGAAATGTAACAGCCCAATACTCAAAATAATTGAGTCGCCCTAAAACAATAAAGCTCCTGATTCTCAGGAGCTTTATTGTTTTATAAATAGAAGGTAATTAATTACTCTATCCTTTTAATACTCAGATCAGGTTGATATTCTAACAAATACAATCCTCTATTTTCTGAAATACTAAAGCGTCTTTTCTCAAAATCAAACTTACTTTCTACCCTGTAAGAAACGCCTTCTTTAAACGTGTCATAGAGGTCGTTACCAGATGCCAATCGCATTACGATGTCATACGTTACATCAAATCCTCTGGTTGCGTAATATGATGGTAATGCCTTGTTTTTCTGTAAATACTGTTTGTTAAAGATTCTAGCAGCTAAAGAGTTTTCATCCACATACGTATCTGTAACATGTACAAATTCCAATTGAGCCAATTTATTATAATCCACATACTCAGATTTCTCAAAACCAAAAAGCTTCACTAAATAATTTAATTTTTCTTCTGGGTCTTCATCTTCATTTTCTGGCTCTGGAGGATCAGGGAAGCTAATCAAACTATTAACCGCATTTGCAGCAATCACATCATTGTTTGTTACAATTAGCACCCAATTTTTGATATTGGTTGTGTCTGGCTTCATCATTTTAAGAAAACGCTCCTGAGCAATATATCCATAATGAGGAATAATCTCATGTACCTCGCTTATAGAATCGTGTTGCTTTAAAATAGTTGCAATCTGCCTAACTTCTGTTATTGAAGCAACTGTAGAGTCTCCAACAATTATAATATTTTCATTCTTGTAGTGTTTTGAAATATATGACAATAACTTCTCTTTATAGCGGTGTTTATCTGGAGATGTTTTTACTATTCTAGGTGATGTAAAAGATGTTTGAGATTTAGAAAACACTGGAAATACCAAAGGAACTCCGACACTATTTGCCAATTTCTTAGTTTCATCTGAATAAATTGAGCCTATTATTGCATCTTGATTCTCTAAGGTTTTATTAGAAATCAAATCATTGATAACCGTATTTCTATCTTCTGTATCAATCACGGTCAATGCAACATTTATTCCTTGATTTCTTAAAGAGTCTATTGCCAATTCTGCTCCCAAATAAAAATCTGTAACAATATTATTTAACACGTGATCTTTGTGAAAAATTTCTTGTGGAGAAATGGTATCAAACAGTGCTGCTCTAAATGGCAAAAGCAATGCTAAATTTACAGATGCATCCGCAGATATTACGTCTTTATACATAACATCTAATTCTCCTCCTATAACTATTCTTTTTATTTTGATCGCAGCACCTAGCTTCACCCCTTCGATAAGCTCAGGGTTCAATTCAAGTAAATCAGACTTTAAGACATTATAATATCTTGTTAAGCTATAAAAAGTATCGCCTTTACTTACGTTATGAACAACAAACTCCTTCTTTAATTCTTCAAACTCATCACCCGTGCTAATAGAGTCTTTAACAACAATATCCATCGTCGTTTCTTCTTTTTTTCCAATAAGGTTACTTGTGTTTTTATTCGGAATAAATATCTCAGTATTTGCTTTTGGTCTTCTGCCAATAGCAGGGTTTAAGCGTAATAAATCTTTCGTTTTAACATCCAGTTTTTTCGCAATGCTTCGCATTGTTTCCCCTTGTTTTACTTTATACGTAACATATTTTTTCTGTTGACCACAAGAGACAGCAATCGTAAAAACAAAAAAAGTAACTACTAGTTTAAAATACTTCATATAATTTGATGTTTGCTGCTTTCGTGTAAAAAAAACCGAAAGCTAGTAATTTATATACTATAACCTAAAAACTAGGCGCTTAGTATATTATTCCCACTCAATAGTTGCTGGTGGTTTTGAACTGATATCATACACAACTCTATTTACACCTTTCACTTTATTTATAATATCATTTGATGTCTTTTGCAAAAACTCATAGGGTAAGTTCACCCAATCCGCAGTCATACCATCAGTACTTTCAACAGCTCTAAGCGCAACAACCTTCTCATATGTTCTTTCATCACCCATAACTCCAACAGAGTTTATCGGTAATAAAATAGCACCAGCCTGCCATACTTTATCATACAATCCGCTCTCTTTTAATCCGTTGATAAAAACAGCATCTACTTCTTGTAAGAGCGCTACTTTCTCTCGAGTAATATCTCCTAAAATACGAATTGCCAACCCTGGACCAGGAAAAGGATGTCTTCCTAACAACTCTTTATCAATTCCCAAAGAAGCACCTACTCTTCGAACCTCATCTTTAAAAATCATGCGCAAAGGCTCTACAATTTTTAATTTCATAAAATCCGGTAAACCACCTACATTGTGGTGACTTTTAATGGTTGCAGACGGACCACCATTTACCGAAACAGATTCAATAACATCTGGATAAATAGTTCCTTGTGCCAACCATTTGGCATCGGTAATTTGATTTGCTTCTGCATCAAAAACTTCGATAAAAGCATTTCCTATCGCTTTCCTTTTCGCCTCAGGATCACTTAAGCCAGCAAGAGCATTCATAAAACGATCAGAAGCATCCACTCCTTTTACGTTTAAGCCCATACCTTCATATTGTTTTAAAACATCTGTAAATTCGTTTTTACGCAACAACCCATTATTCACAAAAATACAATGTAAATTACTTCCAATTGCCTTATGTAATAAAACTGCAGCAACGGTAGAATCTACCCCTCCAGACAATCCTAAAACAACTTTATCGTCTCCAACTTTTGCTTTAATCTCACTAATTGTTGTTTCTGCAAATGAATCTGGGGTAAACGTTTGTGCTACTCCAGCTATTTTTACTAAAAAGTTTTCTAATAATTGTTTTCCATCTGTAGAATGATATACTTCTGGGTGAAATTGTATTGCATAGGTATCTTCACCTTCAATTCTATATGCTGCGTTTTCCACATCCTTCGTACTTGCTAAACGCAAACCGTTTGTAGGCAATTCTTTTATGGTGTCAGAATGGCTCATCCAAACTTGACTCCCAGTAGAAATTCCCTCAAGAAAAACCTCCTCATTCTTTACAAATGACAAATTTGCTCTTCCGTACTCTCTTGTGTTTGATTGACCAACCAAACCTCCAGAAAAATGTGCTAAATATTGTGCGCCATAACAAACTGCTAATAAAGGTTTCTTTCCTCTAATTTCAGATAAATCTGGATGCGGAGGATCTTCAGATCTCACAGAAGAAGGACTTCCAGACAAGATTACTGCTTTAAATTCGTTGCTGTTCTTTGGCGGCTTGTTGTAAGGGTGAATCTCACAATAAATGTTTAATTCTCTAACTCTTCGGGCAATAAGTTGTGTGTATTGTGATCCGAAATCTAATATAAGTACGTTGTGTTGTTGCATGCGCAAAAATACTACAAGAATTTAAATTCTTTTGCATCAATTTGATTTTTTTTATCCGAATCTATAAAGAGGAAATACCCGTGCTTTTTTTCTTCTAAAATTTATACACAATCGCATTGATATTCATTCCTGAACCAACAGAAGCAAAAATAACAACATCTCCTGCATGTACTTCTTGGTTTTCTATCTGCCCTTTTATCACTAGGTCTAACAATGTTGGCACAGTTGCCACTGAGCTATTCCCAAATTTATGAATGTTCATTGGCATTACGTTTTCTGGCACTTGCTTTTTAAACAATCTGTAAAAACGCTTGATAATTGCTTCATCCATTTTTTCATTTGCCTGATGAATGAATACTTTCTTTACATCATCAATTGAAACACCACTTTTATCAAGAGCCATCTTCATTGCTTGAGGCACATTGTTCAACGCGAATTCATATATTTTTCGCCCTAACATTTTTATATACCGTTCTTCTGGGTTTGATTTTAGGTCAAAAGATTTTCCAAAATATAAATAGTACGCTTCGTCTTTTGCAAATGTTTGAGTGGCATGACTTAAGATTCCTGAATCTACTTCATCTGTTTCCTCAACAATACAAGCTCCTGCTCCATCACTAAAAATCATAGAATCTCTGTCTGACTTATCGACAACCCTAGACAGTGTTTCAGCTCCAATAACAAGCGCTTTTTTAGCGATACCCGCTTTTATAAATGCCTGTGCCTGAATCACTCCTTCTATCCAACCTGGACAGCCAAATAAAATATCATACGCAACACAATTGGGGTTTTCAATTTGTAAACTGTGTTTTACCCTTGTCGCTAAACTTGGTAAAATATCATTCTGACCTGCTGGCCTTTTTACATCTCCAAAATTATGGGCCACAATAATGTAATCTAATTCTTCTGGATTTACGCCAGAAGTTTCAATTGCATTTTGAGCCGCAAAAAAAGCAATATCAGAAGTTTGTAGCTCCTTTGCTGCATATCTTCTTTCTTCAATACCAGTGATTGATTTGAATTTCTCAATAATTACGTCATTATCTGTACCAAAAGAAGATCCATCCTCATTTAAAAAACGATGTTGTAAAAATGTATCATTTCCTTGAATTACCGTTGGAATATAACAACCTGTTCCTGTTATTTTTGAATTACTCATAAAGTGTGCACCTTTAAAATTACCGCTTTAACAAAGAAACGCTTTTTAAACGGAACTATTAAATGAGCTAGATTGTTTTAACCGTTTTTATTGAATTCCTACAATTACACATATAAAATCAAGAATAACAGCATTGTAGGTGCTAATTTTACATTAATCGTAAAGCCTCATTTTCACTTGCATAACCACTGCGATAGACGCAGCCCTATCTTTCATGTTTTGAGCATTTTGCCCCTCAAAAGACACCTCAATAGTTGTTGTTAAATAAGACAACCAAGTGGAAAAATGTTCTTTTTTAAACGCTACTTTTTTATTAAAATCTAAATGTTTTTGCAACACATTTTCACCATAGGCAGAAGTATGAAATAAAAGGTCTTGCCAGAAATCTGTAATTGTTTCTATATGCGCTTCTAAATGCTTTTCTTTTACAATAGTCTCAAAAAAAGGAAGCATATTTTCATCTGCTATTAGCTTCTTATAAAACTCCGTAATAATAAAGTGAATGTCATTTCTAGAAGAAATATCTTGTCCCATTTATAGATATGTACTATCAAAAGAAAATGGCAACAAAGACAACAATGATGCTGTTTTTACAATTTGACCAACTTCTCCCATAAAGTAAATCTCAATAGGTTCTTTCTGATTTATTTCATATTCAGAAAGTGTCTGTCTACAAGCTCCACAAGGACCAACAGGTCTATCTACAGTTGTATTACTAGAGCTCGCTGTAATCACCAATTGCGTTACTTTTACTCCAGGGTAATCTGAACTAGCTTTCCAAATAGCGACACGCTCAGCACACATACCAGAGGGATACGCTGCACTTTCCTGATTATTTCCTAAAATAATTTGATTGTTTTCTAACAATAAGGCAACACCAACTTTAAACTTAGAATAGGGTGCATAGGCGTTATTTCTTGCCGCTATTGCTTTATTCATTAATACCTGAATATCTGAAGGTAATTCAGAGACGTTTTCATAAACAGTAGCAGAAGCTACTACATTAATTTTTTTCATAAAGATTCTTAACTTGTGAAAGAACGAAGATACTAATAATCTTCATAAATTTCTCCTAAATCAAATGATAAAGAGAAACGCAGTGTGTTTTCTAAAGGATGATTCACGTTTGAAGAATTCATCAAATAAGATAAATCTAAAGAAAAAGCTTTCGCTTTAAAACCACCGCCCATTGTAAAATACTGTCTATTTCCTTTCATTTCATTTTCATGATAGTATCCAGCTCTTAAAGCAAATGCATTGTTATATAAATATTCTGCTCCTAAAGCGTAGGTAAATTCTTTAACCTCTTCACTAAACCCACCTGGTGCATCACCAAAAGAAGACAGCATTCCAGAGATCCAGCCTTTTTCTTTATCTGATCCATCTACTTGCGGAGAAGGAACTAATAATTTTGTTGTTTCTATGTTAATCCCAATAATATTATAGTCGTCTAATATAAAATCAAATCCACCACCTAATTTTAAATTCGTGGGAATAAAATCTTCATTTCCTGGAACGTAAGAAACTTTTGGGCCGATGTTCGCGAGGTTAAACCCTAAACGATACCTACCATTAAAATTTCCGTAATTCTCTTCAGAAGACCTGTAATACCCAGAAACATCTACAGAAAAAGAATTGATTGCCTGTATGTCTGGATTCTGAACACTTAGTTTATAATTTGAATGGATAAAACGCAAACCAACTCCCAAAGAAAAAGTTTCACTTAGCTTTAAAGCATACGTACCTGTTAACGCCAATTCATTTGGGTTTTCGGTACCAATAGTAGTTCCGCCATTATCTGTTAACTCTATTTCACCTAAAGAGAAATATTTAAAGTCTACTCCCCATGCAGCATTCTCGCTAAATCTATTCACATACGATACGCCTCCTATAAAAATATCATCTACTAAATTACGCAACCAAGGTGTGTAATTTGCTCCAATACTTATTTGATTTGTATTAAACGCCGTTTTAGATGGATTGTGAAAAATTGAAAAAGCATCTGATGAAGTTGCGACACCAATATCTGCCATTCCTCCTGCTCTTGCATCTGGTGTTATTAATAAAAAAGGTGCTGCTGTTGTAATTGAATTGGTTTGACTCTGAATATTAGAACCTACCAATACCGACAAAACCACTACGAATAATACCGTTTTTCTTTTCATTTAGTTGAATTTAGTTGTACTCTTTATTACTAGACTAAAGTATGACTAATTTCTCATACTTCTCTGAGTATTGATTACTAATCGTTGACTTTACTCTCAATTTATATATATAAACTCCCTTACCTATTTTATTCCCAAAATCATCTAAACCATTCCATTTTAGATTGCGTGAAAGGGTTCCAGTTGTTTGAACTGTTTGCTGTATTGTTTTAATAATTTTACCCGATATCGTAAATACTTGAACTTGCACCTCTAAGGGTTCATTTGGCTTATTGTGATGAAACCAAAACTCGGTGTAGTTCACAAATGGATTTGGATAGTTCAGTACATTTTCTAAAACGAGGCCACTATCACTAACAACCATGAAGTTTAACGTCGCTTCTGATGAATTATTATACGTGTCCCATGCTTTTATTTTTATGGCATGAGCCCCTACTGATAAATCTCTTAATTGATACATCACTTTTCCTTTCGTAAAGTCATCTAATTCCGTTTCATAGTAATCATTTAATACAATTGGATTTGCTTGATCGCCATCTAAAATAGCCACAATATCATGATCTATTGAGGTAATAGAAGTGTTTATTCCGCTTACATCTGACAATGAAATTATTAAATTAGGTGCCGTATTGGTATTCCCTCCTTCAATAAATGACTCATCATTCATAAACACACGTAGCTCTGGACCAACGGTATCAGGTATTGCATCGGGGTTAATACCTCCAACAACAATATCAAAATTTGCGCCAGATTTATCTTCATTTTCATCAAAAGCATAAAAACTCAATTTTCCTTTTCCGTAGGCAATCTTAATATCTTTTGGGACTATAAAATCAAACTTAAATACGCCATTTTCAACTGTAGACTTCCCTTTAAATAGCTTACTTTCTCTGGAATCGAACTTCATTTTTATGCCAAAACCATTGTTATCTAAGGTTGTTTTTTCTATTGGCTTATCAAAAACAGTGGTAGACAATGTTCCATTAAACCCTGTAAGAATTTGATTTAGGGGATCCGTTACAACTCCTTCAAAACGAACTTTTGAGAGTGCTTTTAAGGTATCTATAGCCTGTGTTATCGGTATTCCGTTTAATTTTGTAATGCGAACGTTTGGTTTCGGAATTGCCAATTTCATTGCGGGATCTCCTAGGTAATAAATAAAGTATTTCTGAAAGCTTGTGAATCCGTTTTTAGCGGCCATTAAAGATTCTGCAATGGTAAGATCTTCGTTGTTAAACTCCAATAATATTTTCACCAATCGCTCATTAAAACTTTGACCCGTAGAGATAAACACCTCTCTTGTTGTTGTAATTAAACTGGCGGCTCCTCCATTTTTATTCCAAAAAATCAATTCGCCTGCAGTCGTTCTCAAAGGGTTATCGAATCTCGAAAACTCACAAGTAACCGTAATAAGCAGCGGTAATGTTTTTTTATTGTTGAATGCTTGTATCTGTGGCACTTCTAAAATTCGTTCACTTGCAAAACCATCTTCTCCTCCATGCCCAAAATAATCCATAACCAACGTTCCTTTTTCAATGGCATTGGTTAGTGCTAAGTTTACCTGCGGATACCTTTCTCCTCCAGAAGATGTTTCTTGCTTAAACGCGTCTGCGTAAATTTTATTAATATTAAATATTGGTTTCTTCTTTTTAATAGAATCCGCAATCCTTTCCATCCCTGCTTGCAATGCTCCCTCTCCAGCCTGATCAATATCATCTGCTAACAATGTGATGGTGTTTCTCCAGTCTCCAAAAGCACTTCTACTGTAATAACTTAAAATTTTATCGACAACCTCACTTGCTTGCTGAACCGTTGAAACCGGAATTCTTCCTGTAGCAACATCAATTGTATCAGAAGACAACATGAGTCCCTCGGCAGGATCTAACATTACAAAATAATCATCTGTCACGTACGAAGTTGCCAAATTAAAACTCTCAAAAGATTGAAATACAGGAACTATATTCGTATTACCAGTAACTCTATCTTTAAAATCATACGAGCCATCACCAAAAAAACAAACATATTTTAGTTTCCCTAACGTATTTGAATTTGAAGAATACACCTGTTTTATAAAATCTCTAACCGCAGTAATATCTGAAGAACCTGAACCAAACTCGTTATATATCTGAGAAAGCAAGACTACTTTTGTCGTTAATCCCGAATTATTTTGATGGTAAGTTGCCAATCTTTGTGCCTGCCCTGACAATTCGTTATTTGTAATTACAATATAATTTACATCCTTTAATGCATGCAAATTTTGATTGCTGATTAACGAATTACCTGTGACTTCTGGAAAGTAATAATCTCCCGAATTCAGTACAACATACTCCTTTAAAACTCCTCCATTTGCTTTAAAAACAATGTCTGAATCACTAGAAGCAGTAGTTACTTTCTTAGGATTTACAAAATCTGTCACATCCCAAACCTCATTACTATTCGTCGTATTTTTTATTTGATACGCAACCACTCCTGCCGTTTTATACGCTTCAAAACTCCTAAAAGAAAATTGATTCTCATCAGCAATTAACAGCTTTTTCCCTGTTACCTCTATATAATCTAAATATGCTTTGGCGCCAGGGTTCCCATTGTTGTTGTAGGTAATAGTGATATCAATATTTGGAGAAGCAACAGTTACATTAGAGGTGTTCTGGTTTGTATATCCTAACGTTAACGAACCACTCGTTACTTTTTGGTACGCTATTGAAAACGCATTTTGAGCATTTACAACAACATCCATTGTAGAGGCTAACGCAGAAATAGCACTTCCTCTAACCTTAACCCGAATAGGAGAACTTGTGTCTACATTTTTAAAATCAAAATTAAAACTCTGTGAATCATTTACACTAAAATCTTCTCCGAACCATTGCGTTCCGATTGCAAATAAATTCTTCTCTTCTTTTTCATAAAAAACAAAATCATCAAATTTTGTGATTGTTTTAGCGGCAGCTATTGTAATCTCTGAAGCTGTATCTATTCTTTTCCCTGGACTACCACTTACTGTTAAAAAATAATATGCTTTATCTGAATAGATATTCTGCCTATGTACTGCGGTTTCTAAACTGGGGTTCAACACCCAATCGTGCGCTCCTTTTGCATATAATAAAATATAATCATCTCCATTAAAGACACCATCACTTTCGCCAGAAACGAAAATTGCATTTTCAACGACATCATCGTATCTAACATCACTATTTCTTTGAGGCAACATTGCACCACCATTTCCATAGATTTTAATGTTTCTTGGATTCAAATTAGCGGTATTAATTCCCATTTTCTGAAGCAAAGAAATATCAATTTTAAACACCCCTGTTCTATCTACAGAAAACTTATACCAGTTGCCTGTAGCGAGTACAGAATTTGAGGTTTGCGAATACGCACCTGCAAAAATGCAAAAGATTAAAATAGAAAGTAGCTGTTTGTTTTTCATTTCTTACATCAAATAACGTACTAATTAGTCCATTATTTTAGGGCATTGCAAGATTACCTATAATAAAGGTAAAAAACAATCGTTTATAATTTGAATATATACAAAGGTCATAAAAAAGCAAATTAACTTGGTAGAAAAGAGAATTATTGTAAATTGCATGGCTTAATTAAACCGTTAACAAATTTAAATAAGATACATGAAAAACGTATTGAAATTTACTTTTCTAGTACTAGTTAGTTTAACTTTTACTCAATGTAAGACTTCTACAGGATCAACTTCGTCTTTAACAGGCTGGAAGTTTAACAACCCCGATTACGGAAACTACTTAAAAGGAAACTCTTTTAAAGGTTCTAAAACACCTGGAGGAATGGTCGCTATTGAAGGAGGATCATTTACAATGGGACAAGTTCAAGATGATGTAATGTTCGATTGGAACACAACTCCTAAAAAGATGCATATCCGTTCATTCTATATGGATGAAGCAGAGGTAACGAATTCTGAGTATTCATTATTTATGCAATACACAAAAAGTATTTTCCCTCCATCTGACCCAAAATTTAAACACATCTATACTTCTGTTTTACCAGACACTCTTGTTTGGAGAAAAGGATTAGGAAACACAAATTTATTATCAGAAAGCTATTTACGTCATCCAGCATATTCAGATTACCCTGTAGTTGGTGTTAGTTGGCTACAAGCAACTCAATACTGTAAATGGAGAACAAATGCTGTCAATCTTAAAATATTAATGGACAAAGGTGTTATTAAAAACATCTGGAAAATGGACTCTATTGACTTTAAAGGGCAAAACAACTTTGATACTGATGTGTATTTAGACAATCCTTATGCATTATTCGAAGGAGATTCTACTATTTACAAAAGAGGGCTACCAACGAATACAAAAAGGAAAAAAGGAAGCTCAAGACCTGCAAAAGGAAGCTTTACAGGAAGACAAGTAACCTCTTCTGATGGACTCTTGGCGCAAAAATACCGCTTACCTACTGAGGCTGAATGGGAATATGCTGCAAAATCTATTATTGAAACTAGAGAGTACAATAACCTTAGAGGAAGAAAAAAATATGCTTGGGCAGGTAAATACACAAGAGATAAATCGAAAAGATATAAAGGAGATCAATTAGCGAACTTTAAACAATCTAAAGGAAATTATAGTGGAATTCCTGGATGGAGCAGTGATGGATCTGATATTCCTATTCAGATAAAGTCGTATCCTCCAAATGCTTTTGGTTTGTATGATATGTCTGGAAATGTTGCCGAATGGGTTGCTGATGTTTACAGACCTCATATTGATACTGAGGCGAATGACTTTAATTATTACAGAGGAAACATCTTTACTAAAAAGGTGATTAATGAAGAAGGAAAAGTTGTTGTTATAGATGAAAACTCTATTGAGTATGACACTCTTGAAAACGGAAGAATAATTCCAAAATACTTACCTGGAAGTGCAAAATATGCTAAGGTAACGAAGGATGAAACCTACATGAGGCAAAATTACACAAGAGCAGATAACTCTAATCTAAATGACGGAGACATAAATTCTTCTCGTAATTATGATGCTGATCTTTTTCAGTTTGCTGAAGACCCTGCAATGTATAACGCTCCAAAAACTCCTAGAGACGAAAGAGATAGTATTGGAAATATTGCAAAAAGATATGACCCAAAATTCCGTTCTACATTAATTAGTGATCACGCAAGAGTCTTTAAAGGTGGTTCTTGGAGCGATAGAGCATATTGGCTAGATCCTGCTCAAAGAAGATATTTACCAGAATACATGTCTACAAATTTTATAGGTTTTAGATGTGTTACTGATAAGCTTGGAGCAATGACGACTAAAAAACGTACAGCGAGAAACGCTAGAAGATAATACTACTAGCTGAAATAAAAAATCAACCTCATTGTATCAATTTTACAATGAGGTTTTTTATATTTAAGGAATGAATCTAGATCAATTATACACATTGTATTGTCAGCATTATCTAGTTGACACAGATACACGGAAAATTAGAAATAACACCCTTTACTTTGCGTTAAAAGGAGAGAGTTTTAATGGAAATACGTTTGCTGAAGAAGCCCTTAAAAAAGGTGCACGTTTTAGCATCGTTGATGAAAAGGAGCGTGTAACCTCTTCCAGAATTATTCTTGTTGACGATGTTCTTAGTACCTTACAAAAATTAGCCTCGCATCATAGAAAGATATTAAACATTCCTATTATTGGGTTAACCGGTAGCAATGGAAAAACGACAACAAAAGAGTTAATCAATACCGTTCTTTCTACCCAATACAATACAACAGCTACGGCAGGTAATTTAAACAACCATATCGGTGTTCCTTTAACATTATTATCAATGACACCTACTACTGAAATAGGTATTGTTGAAATGGGCGCAAATCATCCTAAAGAGATTGCCTTTTTATGTACGATCGCTACCCCCGACTTTGGATATATTACAAATTTCGGAAAAGCACATTTAGAAGGTTTTGGAAGTCTTGAAGGTGTTGTTGCTGCGAAATCTGAATTATACACTTATCTTAAAGAGTGCAAAAAAATTGTTTTTGTGAATCCTGACGATGAAATTCAAGTCCGTAAAACGACCGAAATAAAAACGATCCTTTTTGATTCTTCGATTGCGCTTCTAGAAGCAAACCCATATATAAAAGTAGCCTTTGATAATAAAGTTGTGACTACCAATTTAATTGGAGCGTATAACTACAGCAATATCTCTGCAGCAATTACCATTGGAACGTTTTTTAAGATCGCTCCTAAAAATATTAAAAACTCTTTAGAGCGCTATAGCCCAACAAATAATAGATCTCAAATAATCACTACTAAAAATAGCAATACGCTTATTCTGGACGCTTACAATGCGAATCCAACAAGCGTGAAAGCGGCATTAGATAGCTTTAGCCTCCTTCATACAAAAAATAAGGTTGTGATCCTTGGTGACATGTTTGAACTCGGTTTAGAAAGCGAAAAAGAACATCAGTTCATTGCTGATTATTGTACGGAGTTAAAATTCAAAAATGTACTATTGGTCGGAAAGCTATTCAACAAAACAACCTCGAAGTATTTAAAATTTGAAGTATTTGATGATTTGAAGAAGTATGTTATCGCAACTAAGATCACCAAGCATCAACTATTGATAAAAGGATCTCGCGGCATGGCATTAGAAAGAATCACCGAATCTTTATAAATTAATTTTCTCTTTGTGATATTGCACCAAGTTGTCAATGGGTCTTTGAATAACAGCTGTAATTTTCAAATCGTGTTTTGAGGCTACCTTATCCAAAAGATCTCTAAAATAAAAAGCAATAGAACCAATAAAGTAAATTGGGGTACTTGCATCTTTTTGAAACGGCAAAATTCGATATTGAAAGAACGATTGAAATCCTTTTTTAATAACTCTCTTAATATACTTCTCGCCTTTAAACTCAAACATAAACTTCGCAAAGCTTGCTAAATACATGTTTGGATTTGGCTGTCTATATAGATTATATTTGATTAAATCAACATCTAAATCAAATTGAGCTGCAAATTTTTCTGCAATTGCTTTCGGCATTTTTTTATAAAAGAAATCTCTTAATAGTATTTTTCCGAAATAATTCCCTGAAGCTTCATCCATAACAGTATACCCTAAAGAAGGCGTAGTTACATCTAACGTTTCACCATCAAAATAACAACTATTAGAACCTGTTCCCAAAATACAAACAATTCCTTCCCTATCGCCAGAAGAAGCATATACTGCAGCTAATAAATCTTCTGAAACAACAACTTCTGCATTTTTGAAAATTGATTTTAAAATGTTTTTTAATATTTCAATCGGTTTTGGTGTTCCACAACCTGCTCCATAAAAATGGATCTCCTTAACCGCTTCCTTCACTTGCATTAACTGAAACATATTGATGATTCTATTTCTCAATTCGTCCTCAGAAACAACAGCAGGGTTCAACCCTAAAGTTCGAGTTCTAAAAACTTCTTCTTTATTCGTATCTAAAGCAATCCAATCTGCTTTCGTAGAACCTCCATCTGCAATTAAAATCATAATCTATGTTTAAATTTTATCAAATATATTATATCAAAATTGCATACACAATATTAATATAAACTACATCGTTTTCGAATCGATTAAATTTTAGCTATTCCAACTAAAACCCTTAAAACTGCATACATAAACGATCGGAATGCTCTTTTTAAAAAAGAAAAAAATTCATGCTCTAGGAGATGTGTATCTAAACAGCTTGTCAAATAGTATAGAGAATCTAGTGGAAGAAGTAAGAGAAGAGCTCGTTGAAATTAGTATAATATCTTCTTAAGAAAAGGATTGTCTTTGTCTCTATTTTGACACCTCTCAACGACTACCCAATACTCGTCCAAAACTATCAAGCAATATCTTTTGAAGCAATATTTCTACATACTACAATTAAAAATGGAATTATTTCCTATACATCTCTTGATAATAATTCTGATACTTACCAGAAGTAACACCTTCTAACCAACTATTATTTTCCAAATACCATTGTACTGTTTCTGCTATCCCTTCTTCAAATTGCAAAGAAGGCTCCCAACCCAATTCATCTTTTAATTTTGTGGAGTCTATTGCATATCTTAAATCATGCCCAGCTCTATCGGTAACATAGGTAATTAGCTTTTCTGAAGCTCCTTCCGTTCTACCTAACTGCTTATCAACTGACTTTATGAGTACCTTAATCAAATCAATATTTTTCCACTCGTTAAAGCCTCCAATATTATACGTTTCACCAACTTTTCCGTCATGGAGAATAACATCTATCGCCTTTGCATGGTCATTTACAAATAACCAATCTCTCACATTTTCTCCCTTACCGTAAACAGGTAAAGGCTTGTTATGTATGATATTATTTATAAATAGCGGAATCAATTTTTCTGGAAATTGATAAGACCCGTAGTTATTAGAACAATTTGAAATAACAATCGGTAAACCATAGGTATCCGAAAAGGCTCTTACAAAATGATCTGATGCTGCTTTAGATGCTGAATACGGAGAATGAGGATCGTAAGAAGTTTTTTCTGTAAACAAGCCTTCCTCTCCCAATGAACCATATACCTCATCTGTAGAGACATGATAAAATATATTTTTTTCAAAATCACCCTCCCAATAATTCTTTGCTGCTTGCAATAAGCTTAAGGTACCCATTACATTTGTTTGTGCAAATGAAAAAGGGTCTTTAATAGACCTATCTACATGAGATTCTGCTGCCAAATGAAGTACACTATCAATTTGATAATCTTCAAATACTTGCTTTACTTTTTCTAAATCACAAATATCACACTTCACAAAGGTGTAATTCTCTTTCTCTTGGATGTCTTTTAAATTGGCAAGATTCCCTGCATACGTCAACATATCCATATTTACAATACGATACTTCGGGTATTTGTTAACCAGCAATCTCACGACATGAGAACCAATAAAGCCAGCTCCTCCGGTTACTAAAATATTTTTCATATGTATGTTTTTTGTTTTAATGCACTCTTTTTTTATTAATTAACTACCCCGTCAGTTCGAGTGGTTTTATAAAATAAGCTGTGCGTTTTTATAAAATAGTATCGAGAACAACCATATTCTTTTTCGATTGCCCCAAACCCTAAAGGGAGCGAAAAAGGAGTCAACTAATTGTGTGTATTCCTATTATTTTTTAATCAATACTCAGATTTTATCCTTTTTTTAATTTTAGTGATTACACTTGAAACATTCGAAACAACCTCCTCATTCGTAAATCGGATTACTTTTCATTTGATGAAATTACTGTTTTTTTATTTCTCCCTTTAGGGCCGGGGTTAAAAATCAAAAAAAACACTCGAAATGACGTTCTTTTTTATGTCTTTTTTTTATTAATTAACTACCCCGTCAGTTCGAGTGGTTTTACAAAATAAGCTGTGCGTTTTTATAAAATAGTATCGAGAACAACCATATTCTTTTTCGATTGCCCCAAACCCTAAAGGGAGCGAAAAAGGAGTCAACTAATTGTGTGTATTCCTATTATTTTTTAATCAATACTCAGATTTTATCCTTTTTTTAATTTTAGTGATTACACTTGAAACATTCGAAACAACCTCCTCATTCGTAAATCGGATTACTTTTAATCCTTGAAATTCAATTACATTTGTTCTTTCGATATCAAGTTCTTTTTGCTCACATGTTTGATGATAGCCACCATCAATTTCTATTACCAGTTTTAATTTATGACAATAAAAATCGGCAATGTAAATATGCAGTGGATGTTGCCTTCTAAATTTGTATCCTTCTAATTTATTATTCCTCAACTCAAACCACATTATTTCTTCTGCTTTTGTTGCGCGCTCTCTTAAATCTTTAGCATTAGAAAAAATCTTAGGACTCGCTCCTTTCCACATGTCATCAGGTTTAAAAGGATTATTTTTCATTTGATGAAATTACTGTTTTTTTATTTCTCCCTTTAGGGCCGGGGTTAAAAATCAAAAAAAAACACTCGAAATGACGTTCTTTTTTATGTTGCTCTTTTTATTAATTAACTACCCTGTCAGTTCGAGTGGTTTTATAAAATAAGCTGTGCTTTTTTATACAATTGTATCGAGAACAACTCAAACCGTACTCTTTCTCGATACATTTTTGGCTTCAACTCACCTGTTTTAAAAACACAAATCTGCAACCCAAAAACACTCGAAATGACGTTCTTTATAAAAAAGGAGTTTCAAATTCACTGAAAAAAGACAAGTTTTTATCTTTTTCTGACAACTGCACTTCCTTATCATTGAGTTGCCAATCAACTTTTAATTGAGGATCATTCCACATAATTCCACCTTCTTCTTTTGGCGCATACCTATTATCTACTTTATACT
>Ga0307994_1000077_pt1 | contig 80498 bp, 80 predicted proteins | sample EllFjometagen261_FD_203171 | JGI IMG/M metagenome (GOLD analysis project Ga0307994, IMG submission 203171) | Marine microbial communities from Ellis Fjord, Antarctic Ocean - #261 | ecosystem: Environmental > Aquatic > Marine > Unclassified | place: Southern Ocean | collected 2014-11-02
TTTCCTTGAACTAGGCGTTGATAACGGTATTATTGTTGCACGTACAGACTCTGAAGGTGCTGGCCTTACTAAAGAAATCGCTGTTGTAAATGAGCCAGGTGATGCTGGTGATATTTACAACTCTTACTTAGACGTTGAAAACATCGACGTAGCCGACATGGGTGAAGGGGATGTTGTCTTTAACCGTGGTGGCAAGCTAGTTCGTCCTAAGCGTCTGCCTTCTGGTCTATACCAGTTCCGTCAGGGTACTGGCCATGAGCGCTGTGTATTTGACTGTATCGGTGCTATTAATGCCGGTGCCGACCTTCTTTGGATCGAGACTGCTGTGCCGACAGTACACGAAATCAAAGGAATGATGGATGACGTTCGTAAAGTACATCCAGATGCTAAACTGGTTTACAACAACTCTCCATCGTTTAACTGGACGCTAAACTTCCGTCAGCAGACTTATGATGCAATGGTTGAAGCGGGTAAAGATGTTTCTGCATACGAACGTGCTAACCTAATGAGCGCTGAATACGATGAAACTGAGCTTTGTGCTGTAGCGGACGAACGTATTCGTACGTTCCAAGCTGATACTGCACGTGAAGCGAATGTATTCCACCACTTGATCACGCTACCGACTTACCACACTACTGCGTTGTCTGTAGACAACCTAGCGAAAGAGTACTTTGGTGAGCAAGCAATGCTTGGTTACGTTAAGAAAGTTCAGCGTGAAGAGATTCGTCAAGGTATCGCATGTGTTAAACATCAAAACATGTCTGGCTCAGACATGGGTGATGACCACAAAGAATACTTTGCTGGTAAAAATGCTCTTAAAGCTGGCGGCGCGAACAACACGTCTAACCAGTTTGGCTAAGACTGTTTTCTAGTACTTGCTTAGGCATGGCTAGAAACTTAACCATTTGGCATATAAAAGCGGCTCCTATGTTAAAGGTGTCGCTTTTTTTATGCAAAGGATGTGCGGTATGCCGCGGTGACATGGATGTCAAAGAGCGGCGATGGGAAATATATAACGCCGTTGATAACACACTAACCGCTTTATACGTTAAAATCCAAGCAGCTTTCTACTGCACACTGATTAAGTGATTTTTGAATATGACTACGCCGATTTTCTTTCAAGATGCTAAAGATTTATTAACCAAACAAGGTTTTGCTACTAGTAACACATGGTACCACGGCACGTCATCGGCGCTATTAGACTCAATCAAAGAGCATGGTTTGAAACGTTCAGGTGACCAAGTTCTAAAAGCTGCTGCCAAAAAAACCATGGCAACTATCGGTAATCATTATATACAATCTGTAGAACCTGTTTTTTTAACACAAAGTAAGCAGCTGGCTTATTACTGGGCGCAGCAGGCTGTCAGAAACCGCAGCGTAAGAATTGAAGGCACAGAACTGCCCGCTGTCATCACAGTGAATCTACCAGAGGTTTTGAATAACCAAGTTAAACCCGATGTTGGCGCAGCAAGCCTGTTGCTAGTTAAAGAGGGCGAGCAATTTATGGCGTTTTTAGCAGGTATTTACTTAGAGAATAACTTTGAAGCCCCTAATATCAATCTAATGACTGCAGGTCGCCTAGAGTATTTAAATAAATTAGGTATGGCTTATTGCGATGCAGATATAGCTGCCTCCGCCTTACGCATCCTCTAAATTTAAAACCATATAAGTGGCCCTTGTTCATGCAAGGCTAACAAGGTACTCTTTTGTTTAGATACCAATGCTGACAGAGATCATTGTATGACGCAGGAACAAGGCCAACGCTTAGATCAGGCTTTTGACGATATTATTGATGCATGGTTAATAGAGCGACAGGAGTTATTGACTCAATTTGTAGCTCTGCCTCAAATGAGTGTGTCGGATAACGTGGTGCAGACGCTGCATAGCTTTTGTGAGGCAATGGTGGATTACAGTTCCCGTGGTCACTTTAATGTTTATGAGCAGCTGCTCAAGCATATAGCCGACCACAATGCTCAACACCTAGACATAACTAATGTCCTGCTGGGTAAAATTCATGATACAACAGATAAAATTGTTATTTTTGATGATGAATATGGAGCTGTTGAGAAACTCTCCATTCAGGATGTCGGACACTTTAGTGGTCGTTTATCACGTTTAGGTGAAGTGCTTACCGAACGTTTCAATTACGAAGATGAACTCATGGGTTTGGTGCAAGAAACCTTATCTTAGTTTGCCACTAGTCTCAGTTTAGAAGGGGAGATTGTGACACAATTCAAACAAGTCGGTCTTATTGGAAGGCTGCACAGTCCCGCAGTCATCGAAACCCTGCATCGCGTGATAAAGTGCCTTAATCGGTGCCAATGTAACGTGTGGGTTGATGAGCGTATTGCCGATTCTCTGAATAATGATCAGCTCATTAGTGCTACTTATGGTACTGGCGACCGTCATTTTTTGGGCCAGCAGTGTGACCTAGTTATTGTAGTTGGGGGAGACGGCAGTATGCTCTCTGCAGCCCGCGTTATGGCTACTTATGGTGTAGCTGTGATTGGTATTAATCGTGGCAAATTGGGGTTTTTAACAGACATTGCACCTGATCAGGTGGAAGCTTCTCTAGAGGCTGTATTAGCTGGCCGGTTTGAAACCAGTAATCGATTTATGTTGTCTGCTCATGTGCTCCGTAATGGTGAAGAAGTAGGCCGAGGTAGTGGTCTAAATGACATCGTATTACATCCAGGAAAATCTGCCCGAATGTTAGCCTACGACTTGTCAATTGATGGCACTGCTGTTTATTTTGATCGTGCCGATGGCTTGATTATAGCCACTCCTACAGGCTCCACTGCCTATGCGTTGTCAGCTGGGGGGCCAATCATGCATCCTGGCCTAGATGCAATTGCTCTTGTGCCCATGAATCCTCATAACCTCAGTAGCCGGCCCTTAGTGGTGGCTGCAGATGCAGAGCTGGAGATTTTGATCGGTGAAGACAACAGTACACAGCCGATTATTAGTTGTGATGGGCAAGTGCATATTGTCTGTGAGCCGGGTGATAGGGTGCATATACAGCGCCATGAGGCGCAACTTAAAGTGCTACACCCGTTAGGTCACCATTTCTACGACCGTTGTCGTAGCAAGTTAGGCTGGCATGCCCGTGCTAGTGATGATGGTCAATGATCCTGCTGCAAAAATTTCCAGCTAACGTTGATCTTACATCGGTGACGCAAGCATTATGGCGGCATAAGGTGCCCCATCGTGTGCGTTTTATGACTGATGAACAACAATTGTGGTTGCAGGATGCTTCGCAGTACGGCGCAGCCCAAGCCATACTGCAGCAAGTGTTGCAGGGTGGTGCTGTAGAAGAAACGGCTTACTTAGATCACTCTGCTCACTCCGATTTGACAGATCCAATGACAGGCCCAGTAAAGTCGTCTTTTATGGGTATTTCGGCACTTTCCGCAACTGGCGCTAAGGCTTGGTTTAGGTCAACCCCGATAACCCTTATGGTGTTTATAATCACTATACTGGTGGCACTTTTTTCTCAACTTGGTAGCCAGTTAGAAACCGTTGCTTGGTTCAGTTTCTTTCCTATAGTATTGGATACTCAAGCCTATCTAGTCACCGGGTTCGATCACCTTTGGCAGCAGCCGTGGCGCTTGATTAGCCCGATGCTGCTGCATTTTGGTTGGTTACATTTGGTTTTCAATGTGTTGTGGTGGCTCGATTTAGGGCGGCGCATAGAGCATCAATCACGGCTCCTTTTAGTGGCGTTGTTAGTGTTCACAAGCCTTGCTGCTAATGTTGCTCAAGCTTGGCAAGAAGCAAGTTTATTTGGTGGTTTGTCAGGCGTCATTTACGGCCTGCTAGGCTATATATGGGTGATGGATCGTTATAACCCAGTACGGTATCACCTACCACAAAATATTCTGATATTTATGTTGTTATGGCTAATCTTGGGTGTGAGCGGTTTGTTCCCGGCGCTTGGTTTTGGTGACATGGCCAATATGGCTCACATAGGTGGTTTAGTGGCAGGAGTTGTGTGGGGATTTATGCACACCTTGTTTTGGCGCATTCGATCGAACAATGGCTAAAAAAGAGTCGGTGAGTATGATCGTTTATGCTATTATTTCGCTCCAAGTTTTTATCTAAGAGGTTCGGCTGATGGAATATAATCAACTCATTGCCCAACTAACACCTGAAGTCTACCTACGTTTGAAGGCCGCTATCGAAATTGGTAAATGGCCTGATGGTAGGGTGCTGAGTAAAGACCAGAAAGCGTCCTGTATGGAAGCTGTTTTGCGTTACCAGTCTATGAAGCTCGATTCCGAACAACACTCGGGGTATATGCCTGATAAGTGCGCCTCTAGCTCTACGCCTACAAAACCCGACGAACAAGTCATCAAAATACACTAATTATGCAAACACCTCATCTGCTTACTGGGCATCTCGCAAAGCTGACTACCCATATTGATTCTGTGCCAGAAGCTCAAGTTCAATATACGCTTGTTATGGGAGACCAAGAGTTACATCTTAATCCGTTAATAGGCCAAACGATTCGGTTAGAACATTTGGGGCAGATCAACTGCAGTCATTGTGGTCGCAAAACCAAAAAAAGTTACAGCCAAGGCTTTTGTTTTCCTTGTATGCAAAAATTACCACAATGTGACCTATGTATTATGAGTCCAGAGCGGTGCCATTTTGATGCGGGTACCTGTCGTGATGAAGCGTGGGGAAAAGCGTTTTGCATGCAACCTCATATTGTCTATTTGGCGAACTCTTCTGGCCTTAAAGTCGGTATTACTCGGGTTAATCAAATGCCAACTCGTTGGCTCGACCAAGGGGCGTCTCAAGCGATGCCTATCATGCAAGTGGCCACCCGAAAACTGTCTGGGCAGGTGGAAACCGTGCTTAAGCAATACGTAGCCGATAAAACTAATTGGAGAAAGCTACTGCAAAGCGACGCACAAGCGATCGATATGGCTCAAGCAGCAGACCTATTGTTGAATGAATCAGAGGCAGATCTAGACGTTTTATTAGGTGGGCTAAGCCACCAAGATTACCAATGGTTAGACACAGCGCCCATTAGTATGCGCTACCCAGTATTGCAGTACCCCAACAAAATCAATTCTCATAATCTTGACAAAGAGCCTGTATTAGAAGGTAAATTGATGGGGATCAAGGGGCAGTATCTTATTTTTGACACCGCGGTGATTAACGTCCGCAAATATTCATCCTATTTGGTGCAATTCAGCTCATGACTAAAAACGCTAAAGTAACCTACTTAAAAGATTATCAGGTTCCAGACTTTATCATCGAAACCACGGACCTAGATATCCGTATCGGTGATGAATACACCTCTGTTGTTGCACGCCTAAAAGTGCGCCGTAATCCGGCGTCTAGGGAGCCTTCGTCAGAACTTGTATTACAAGGTGGTAAAGCCATTAAGCTACAAGAAGTGATGATGGATGGGCTCATTCTTGATAGCTCAAATTATGATCTAGAAGATGCGGTACTGTCTATTCATCACTGCCCAGAACTCTTTGAGCTAACTACTGAATGCCTAATTCAACCACAGCTAAATGCTAGCTTAGAAGGGTTGTACAAATCTGGTGGTATGTATTGCACTCAGTGCGAAGCGGAAGGTTTTCGAAACATTACTTATTACCTAGACCGTCCAGATGCTTTGTCTGTGTTCACTACGCGCATTAGTGCAGATAAAACCAGTTATCCTATATTATTGGCTAATGGTAATCCCGTTGACCAAGGCGATTTAGACAATGGTGAGCATTTTGCTGTTTGGCACGATCCGTTCCCAAAGCCAGCCTACTTGTTTGCTATGGTGGCAGGTGATTTGGTACGTCAAGACGAAGAATTCACCACGCTGTCTGGTCGGAAAGTGGACTTGCAGATATTTGTAGAAGCTCATAATAGTCATAAATGTGATCACGCATTAGCGTCCCTGAAGCGTTCTATGTTGTGGGACGAACAGGTTTATGGCCGTGAGTATGACCTAGACTTGTTTATGATTGTTGCGGTAGATGATTTCAACATGGGGGCCATGGAAAACAAAGGCCTTAATATTTTCAATTCCGATTGTGTGTTGGCAGACCCAGCCACTAGCAGTGATGCGATGTTCGAACGGATTGAGGGTATCGTAGCTCATGAATATTTTCATAATTGGTCGGGTAATCGCGTTACTTGTCGTGATTGGTTTCAGCTTAGTCTCAAAGAGGGCTTTACGGTTTACCGTGATGCTCAATATACTGCAGACACGTACTCCGCCGCTGTAAAACGTATTGATGACGTTACCCTATTACGCACCCACCAGTTTGCTGAAGATGCTGGTCCAATGGCGCACCCAATAAGGCCTGCATCCTACATGGAGATCAACAACTTTTATTCTGTAACTGTGTATGAAAAAGGTGCAGAAGTGGTGGGCATGATTCACACTTTACTTGGAGATGATTTATTCCGTAAGGGTAGTGATCTGTATTTTAATCGACATGATGGCCAAGCAGTGACTACAGATGATTTTGTCGCAGCCATGAGCGACGCGAGTGGCATCGATTTGAGTCAATTCAAGCATTGGTATAGTCAAGCGGGCACACCTACGCTGTCAATCACTGATACTTATGATGCAACTAACAACGAGTATCGTCTTACCGTGGGCCAGTCCACACCAGCAACTGCAGAGTGCCAGCAAAAGCTTCCGTTCCATTTACCATTACGAATGGCCTTGTTAGACACCAGTGGGTTGGAGATGCCTTTAACGTTGCGCGGTGATGACTCATTGCAAGGTGAAGATTTATGGCTAGGTAATAGCTGCGTTCTAAACATTACTCAGGCACAACAAACTTTCGTATTTGAAGGTGTGATGGAACAGCCAACGCCATCGTTATTACGGGGCTTTTCTGCGCCGGTTAAGTTGGACTATGCCTACACACAGGAACAATTATTGTTTTTAGCTAGTAAAGACCAAGATGGTTTTTGCCGCTGGGAGGCGTGCCAACGTTTATTGATTGAAGCTACAGAGCTTGCTATGTCTGCCATGAGCCAATCATCTCATTATCAATTAGGTGATTCGTTGGTTACTATGTTACGTGCTAGTTTAGTAGACGAAACCTTAGACCCTGCGATGGTGGCTAAGCTTGTGCAATTACCTAGTGAAGCTTATTTGGCGGAAACCCAAACCACCGTTGATGTGGATTTAATTCACGCTGGCCGTGAAGTCATGCGCCTTGCTATTGCTACGGCTTTAGAAAGTGAGCTTTTGGCCGGTTACAAGCGCTGTCACAATATCGGTCTGTTTAGTCAAACGGGTAAGGCCATTGGCCAGCGAGCGCTTAAGAATACCTGTTTGTCTTACCTTAATGCGTTAGATAAAGCCCAGTATCAAACCATGGCTCAAGACCAGTATGCGTTACAGGCTAATATGACTGATGTAGGGGCTGCTTTACATATTCTAATTGAACAAAATAATTCTGAGTTAGTCGCACCCTTGTTGGCAGAATTTTACCAACGTTGGCAAGGTGATGCCCAGGTGGTTTGTCAATGGTTTGCTATGCAGGCTGGAGCCAACTTAGCATGCCGTTTGACTCAGGTGAAAGCGCTGCTGGAGCATGAATCATTTGATATCCGTAACCCCAATAAAGTGCGAAGTGTGGTTGGTAGCTTTATTCGTAGTGCTATTAACTTCCACGCAGCTGATGGCAGCGGCTATGAGTTTGTTGCAGATATGGTGTTACGTTTGGATCCTATTAACCCTATGATAGCAGCAAGTTTAGCCAAACCCTTAGGCCGTTTTAAGCGTCATACTGTTGGTCGACAAGAGCTGATGCAGTTACAGTTGCAGCGTTTAAGCGAAGCTGAACTAAGCAAGGATGTGTTTGAGGTGGTCAGTAAGGCGTTAGTAGTAAGTTAACCCACTAACATGACTCTCTAAAGGCTTGTGTGCTGATTTGTGTGCGTACATAGCCTGCTTTGCCCTGTATTAAAACATGGCTTCTATGACCTTTAGAGAGGGCAGGAGAGTAACAATGAAGTATGTCGGTGAAAAAGATTATCAACATGGCATGGACAGTAAAGTAGGGGTACTAATCACTAACTTAGGTACACCCGATGCCCCCACCAAAAAGGCACTGCGTCCGTATCTTAAAGAGTTTTTAAGTGATCCTAGAGTGATCGAAGCGCCAAAATTGATTTGGCAAATCATCTTAAATGTGATTATTCTCAATACTCGACCAGCAAAAAGTGCCAAATCATATAAAACGGTCTGGACAGACAGTGGCAGCCCCCTTTACGATATTGCTAAGAAGCAACAGGCAGCGCTTGCAAAGGCATTACCTAACCTTGTTGTTGGGTTGGCTATGCGTTACGGCAACCCAAGTATAGAAAGCCAACTTATTAAAATGCGTGATCAAGGTGTGCGTAAGATCTTGATTTTCCCGTTGTACCCACAATACTGCGCAGCGACTACGGCAAGTACCTTTGACAAGGTTACTCAAGTGCTCAATAAGTGGCGCTGGATTCCAGAAGTGCGTTTTATTAATGACTACTATCACGATGATCTTTACGTTAAGGCGCTGGCAAACAGTATTGAGGTATTTCGTGAAAAGCATGGTAAGCCAGACTTAACACTGTTCAGTTATCATGGCATTCCTAAGGCATACTTAGATAAAGGTGACCCGTATCATTGTTTCTGTCGTGCAACTACGCGCCTTGTACAAGAGCGTTTGAATTTAACAGACGAAGACGTGATGACGACCTTTCAAAGTCGGTTTGGCCTTGCTGAATGGTTACAGCCTTACACTGATGAAGTGCTTAAAGGGTTGCCGGGCAAAGGTATTAAAAAGGTACACATTATTGCCCCAGCGTTCAGTGCCGATTGCCTAGAAACAATTGAAGAAATAGGTGAAGAGAATAAAGCCTATTTCATGGAGAGTGGCGGTGAGAGTTACCGCTATATTCCATGTTTAAACGATAGTGAAGAGCACATTGAGCTCTTCACTAAACTTATTAAGCAGCATACACAGGGATGGGATTGTTGATCTGAGTGGCTGTATGCAAGCCCCCGTGGGGCCGCTTTAGCCATAGAGATGCTAGCCTTGGGCAGCTAATACACGCTCAACAGTGGCGACAATGGTCTGGGTTTGGTGATCAATTTCCATATTAACCTGTGCTCCCACGGTGGCTTTACCAAAACCTGTGACCCGTAGCGTCTCTGGGATAAGGCACACGCAGAATTCAGATTCGGTGACAGTTCCTACAGTAAGGCTGCAGCCATCAAGGCCGATAAAACCTTGGGGTAATACGTGTTTTTTGTGAGCAACAGGTAAGCCAAACCAAATGGTGGTGTTGTCGTCTTCGTTTTCTATTTTGGTAATGGTTACAGATACCGACACATGCCCCGAAATAATATGACCTCCTATTTCGTCACCATACTTTAACGAACGCTCTACATTAACCCAGTCGCCTTGTTGTAGTAGCCCTAGGTTGGTCAGTTTTAGGGTTTGGCCGATAACGTCAAAACTAAAATGATTATTATCCTGGGCGGTCACTGTGAGGCAAGTGCCATTGATGGCAATGCTGGCGCCAATGTCTACATGAAGGCTGATGTCCTTAGGTAGAGTAATAACAAAGCTGCGTTGATTTTTACCGTGCGCAACAGATTTAATTTGGCCTTGGCCTTGGACGATACCAGTGAACATGATTTACCTGATAGTAAGTAGAACGGGAATTAGAACGGCAATTATAAAAGCTCTCGCCCGCTATACTAGCGGAGCGAGAAGCAACTGTGAAGTAGAGTTTAAGCGATGAGCCGTATCATTTTGGCGCCAATGGAAGGTTTAGCAGACCACATTTTACGTGATTGCCTCACCCGTATAGGGGGCATCGATTTGTGTGTCACGGAATTTATTCGCGTGACTACCCAGCTCTTACCACCGAAAGTATTTAAACGCTTGTGTCCAGAACTGGCTAACGGCTGTAAAACCCCAGCGGGTATACCTGTACGGATTCAATTACTAGGTAGCGACCCTGCAGCTCTTGCTGCCAATGCAGTGCGGGCTTTAGAGTTAGGGTCTCCTGGTGTTGATTTAAATTTCGGCTGCCCTGCTAAAACAGTTAATCGTAGCCAAGGCGGGGCGATACTACTGCAAGAGCCTAAAAGGGTAGCTCATATTGTAGCAACGGTAAGGCAGGCGATTGGTGATGATGTTTGGCTCAGTGCCAAAATGCGTTTGGGGTTTACCACTAAAGATTTAGCCATAGAAAATGCAAAAGGCATTGAAGACGCTGGGGCTAATGAACTTACTGTTCATGCAAGAACTAAGGTAGAAGGCTATCGTCCGCCTGCCCATTGGCATTGGATTGAAAAAATCCGTGGTGAAGTGAAGATTCCTGTTATTGCCAATGGAGAGGTATGGACGCCAGAAGACTACTCTGCATGTAGACAAGTTAGCGGTAGTGATGACGTTATGATCGGCCGTGGTTTGGTATGGAAGCCAGATTTGGCATTACAGATTAGGCATCGTCAAATAGGCCACCCAGCACAGGAATGGGACTGGAGTGCGTTAGTACCTACGGTACTCTATTTTATCGATTTAGTAGAAGAGCATGTTGAAGTTAAGTATCAAGATGCACGTATAAAACAATGGCTTAAACTGCTTGGCCGAGTATACCCTCAAGCCCATGTTTGTTTCGAACAAGGCAAGCGTCTCAAAACGCTCAATGAGTTGCGCTCACTGGTGATCCATAGCCGGTAAAATTGATGATGTCAGATTCGCCTATACAGTGGATGAAAATGTATCCTTTAAGCGCATGCGGTATACTAGCTACCAATGATGTTTTTGTTGCTAAACCCCTGAGGTGTGTCTTTGTATTCTATTGCCCGTAGCGTGTTGTTCAAATTTTCGGCAGAAACTGCTCATGAGTTAACCTTAGAAGGCCTTGCTGCAGCAGCACGATTAAGATTATTGCCAGCCTTAGCGCCGGAAGTAGTCGATTTGCCTGTCACGGTGATGGGTATTGAGTTTCCTAATCCTGTAGGACTTGCTGCAGGCCTGGACAAAAACGCCTTTGCCGTTGATGGTCTTGCTGCATTGGGTTTTGGTTTTTTGGAAGTGGGCACTACTACTCCAAAACCTCAATCAGGTAGCCCCAAACCTCGTCTATTTAGATTGCCTGAAGCTCAAGCTATCATTAACCGTATGGGCTTTAATAACAAGGGTGTAGATCACCTTGTTGAAAACGTTAAAAAAGCCAAATTCAAGGGTGTATTAGGCATCAATATCGGTAAGAACCTAGATACCCCTGTAGCAGAGGCGGCATCAGACTATATTATCTGTATGCAAAAGGTATATGCCTACGCCAGCTATATTACAATCAATATATCTTCTCCTAATACGCCGGGGTTACGTGACCTGCAATATGGTGAATCATTAAGCCAGCTACTAGGGGCTCTTAAACAAGAACAAGCAACCCTAGAAAAGATTCATGGCCGATATGTGCCTTTGGCGGTTAAAATTGCCCCGGACATGGATGACGAACAGCTACAGGGTGTTGCTCACTGTGTGCTAGAACAAAAGATGGATGGTGTAATTGCCACCAATACTACCTTAAGCCGAGAAGACGTAGTTGGTCTAGAGTTTGGCGACGAAGCTGGGGGGTTGAGTGGCGCACCAGTGAAGCATAAATCTACCCAAACGATTGCTGACTTGTACGCTATTCTAGGTGAACAGGTGCCAATTATTGGCGTAGGTGGCATTAGTGGTGGAGAGGACGCGTTAGAAAAGTTGGCTGCAGGGGCTAAGTTAGTGCAGCTTTACACGGGTTTCATCTACCAAGGTCCTGGTTTGGTTAAACAATGTGTAGACGCCTGTAGAAGCGTTATAAAGTGTTAAAGTGGACATCTAAAGAGAGATCTATGAGCAAAAAAAAATCAACTCTGCGTACTTTACTCAGCTATGGCCAAAGTGTGCTAGCAGGCTTAGTTGGCATACAATCCAACGATAAACGTGAAGAAGACCTTAAAGGGGGTCTTGAACGGATGATCTATGTAGGTCTGGGTACGTTAGTGCTGTTTGTAATCATTGTTGTTACTGCTGTTAATAGCGCGCTTCCCGGTTGATAACATAGGTAAATATTCACCATAATGACAAAATAATACTTGCTAAATACCCCCTTAATTGACGATAATCACCCCGGCCGAAACTAAGTTGGGTTTTGGCACTAATTAATATCCACGATCTTAAAGATCAATTGGAGGGTAGGTATGTTTTCTAGAACTTGGCAACGCCTGAGTTCTGTAGTCTTGGGTTTGTTATCAGCTCCCGCCGTTATGGCAGATTGGGAACTGAATATGCCTCGAGGCATCACAGAAGTAAGTCAATCTATTTATGAATTACACATGCTTATTTTTTGGATTTGCGTATGGATTGGTGTCGTCGTTTTTGGCGTCATGTTTTACTCTATTTTTAAACATCGCAAGTCTAAGGGAGCTGTTGCTTCCAAGTTTCACGAAAGCCTTGGTTTAGAATTGTTATGGACAGCTGTCCCGACAGTGATTCTGATCGCCATGGCCGTACCAGCAACAACTGTATTGATACAAATGTATGATACGACCAATGCTGATGTGGATATTAAAGTCACTGGCCATCAATGGAAGTGGCAGTATGACTATCTTGGTGAAGATGTTGGTTTCTTTAGTAACCTAACCACTAGTCAAGACGAAATATATAACCGTACTGAAAAGACTGAAAACTACCTGCTTGAAGTTGATAAGCATGTCGTAGTGCCTACGGGTCAAAAAATACGCTTCCTCATTACGTCTAATGATGTAATTCACGCCTGGTGGGTGCCAGAAATCGCCGTTAAGAAAGACGCGATCCCAGGTTACATCAACGAATCTTGGGCCCTCATACCTGAAGGTCAGGAAGGCTTATACCGTGGTCAATGTGCCGAACTTTGTGGTGTAGATCATGGCTTTATGCCTATTGTGCTAGAAGCCGTTACTGCAGACCAGTATCAAGTTTGGTTAGATGACCAACGTGCCGCTAAAATAGCAGAAGCCGCTGCAGCTCTAGGTGATTTCAGCTATGACGAGCTAATGACTGAAGGTGCTGATGTCTATGCACGTAGTTGTGCTGCGTGTCATGGTGCAGAAGGCGCAGGTATGGGTAGCGTATTCCCAGCACTAGCTGGCAGCCCAGTTGCACTTGGCGATGTTGCAGAGCATATCGATATTGTAATTAACGGTAAGCCAGGTACTGCTATGCAGGCCTTTGCTGCACAGTTAAGTGATGTTGAGCTGGCTGCAGTAATTACCTACGAGCGTAATGCTTGGGGTAACGATACCGGTGATACGGTGACCCCTAAAATGATCATTGACTCAAAAGAATAGGAGGCTGAATTATGACAACTGCGACTGCTAGTCACGACGATCACGACGATCATGGCCATCATGGGCCTGCTAAGGGCATCATGCGCTGGGTCTTTACCACTAACCATAAAGACATTGGTACAATGTACCTATGGTTTGCTTTCACCATGTTGTTTATTGGTGGCACAATGGCACTTATTATCCGTTCTGAACTATTTCAGCCGGGTATGCAGCTTATAGAACCTGAATTTTTTAACCAAATGACCACCATGCACGGTTTAATCATGGTGTTTGGCGCTATCATGCCGGCCTTTGTTGGCTTGGCTAACTGGATGGTTCCACTTATGGTTGGTGCGCCAGACATGGCTTTGCCACGTATGAACAACTGGAGCTTCTGGATACTGCCGTTTGCGTTTGGTATGTTACTGCTGACGTTGTTTACCGAAGCCGGTGCGCCAAACTTTGGTTGGACATTCTACGCTCCACTATCAACTACCTATGCTCCAAGCAGTGTGACTTACTTCATTTTTGGTGTGCACATGATGGGTATTTCTTCCATTATGGGTGCCATCAATATCATTGCCACTATCTTAAACCTTCGGGCGCCAGGTATGACTTTGATGAAAATGCCTCTATTTATATGGACTTGGCTTATTACGGCTTATTTGCTAATTGCGGTAATGCCCGTATTGGCAGGTGTAGTGACCATGATGCTAATGGATATTCACTTTGGTACTAGCTTCTTTGATGCGGCTGGTGGCGGTGATCCTGTGTTGTTCCAACATGTATTTTGGTTCTTTGGACACCCAGAAGTGTACATTATGATCTTGCCAGCTTTTGGTATTGTCTCGCAGATTATTCCTACCTTTGCTCGTAAGCCGCTGTTTGGTTACGCCTCAATGGTTTATGCCACTTCGTCAATTGCCTTCTTGTCCTTTATTGTATGGGCTCACCACATGTTTACCGTGGGCATGCCGCTACAGACTGAACTCTTCTTTATGTATGCCACTATGTTGATCGCCATACCTACGGGTGTGAAGGTGTTTAACTGGGTGTCAACTATGTTCAGGGGGTCGATGACCTTTGAAACTCCTATGTTGTTTGCCTTGGCCTTTGTGGTGCTATTCACCATAGGTGGCTTCTCAGGATTGATGCTTGCGATTGCTCCAGCAGACTTCCAGTATCATGACACTTATTTTGTAGTGGCTCACTTCCACTATGTGTTAGTGCCTGGTGCACTGTTTGGTATTATTGCAGGTGTATATTACTGGCTACCTAAGTGGACAGGTCATTATTACAACGAAAACTTAGGTAAATTCCATTTTTGGATGTCCTTCATTGGCGTTAACGTGACTTTCTTCCCGATGCACTTTGTCGGCTTAGCTGGCATGCCACGTCGTATACCTGACTATGCTCTGCAGTTTGCAGACTTTAATGCCATTGCTACCGTAGGTGCTTTCGTATTTGGGTTCTCTCAGCTTATATTCTTGTTCTTATTGATCAAGACTATCCGTGGTGGTGAAAAAGCTACAGATCAAGTATGGGAAGGAGCTGAGGGCTTGGAATGGACTATTCCTTCGCCAGCCCCGTATCATACTTTTGCTGAACCACCTCACGTTAAGTAAGGTCAATAAAGGTTAAATGCGTTAGCTCAAATGAACTCAGAATCACCTAAGTCCGGTAACCAACCCGGACCTAAGCCAGGCAATACCGCGTTAAAATTAGTGCTAGCAGCTGTAGCTATGTTTGGTTTTGGTTTTGCCTTAGTGCCTTTATACGATGTATTTTGTGAAATCACCGGTATCAATGGTAAGACTGCAGGGCCAGTGGAAAGAGTAGAGCAATGGATTGATACAAGCCGTACTATTAAGGTGCAGTTTCTAACGACCAATAACGCGGGAATGCCCTGGGAATTTAAAGCTTTGCAAGAAGAAGTGGAAATGCATCCAGGCGCATGGACCCAAGTAGAATTTTGGGCCTTGAACCCAACAACTGAAGACATGGTAGGACAAGCAGTGCCAAGCGTATCGCCTGCTGAGGCAGCGCAGTACGTACAAAAAACTGAGTGTTTCTGTTTTAGTCAACAGAAGTTAAAGGCTGGGGAAGGGCGCAATATGCCGCTTATTTTTTCCTTAGACCCAAAAATACCGTCCCATATTGGTACGGTTACTATGTCTTACACGATATTTGATGCAGGCGCTTTTGCTGAATAGCAAAAGCGTATAAATAAAATTTAGGTCGTATAATACGGCGCAATAATAAGCCTTCGACAAAGGAGCAATACATGGCAACATCCAGTTATTACGTACCAGAGAGTAGTTATTTTCCAATTGTAGCAAGCTTCGGCTTAATTGGTATGGCTGCAGGTGCAGGTGGCATGATTAACCACATGAGTGCAGGTGGGGTAGGCTACGCTTTTCCTCATTTAGTCTTCTTAGTGGGTGCATTGTTACTAGCCTCCGTGCTCTACAATTGGTTCAGTAAAGTAGTCACAGAAAGTAGGGCTGGCATGTACAGCCCACAAATGGACATGTCTTTCCGCTGGGGTATGGGTTGGTTCATATTTTCAGAAGTGATGTTCTTTGCGGCTTTCTTTGGTGTATTACTCTATGTACGCCAATGGGCAGGCCCTTGGTTAGATGGTCAAGGTGATAAGGGTTCATCACACATGTTATGGCCAGACTTTGATTACGCTTGGCCTATGTTCAACAATCCAGCAGGTGCAGACCTTCCCGGACCTAATGCTGTGATCGACCCATGGCATATTCCGTTGTTGAATACGGTGTTGTTAATGTCGTCTAGCGTAACCTTAACTATTGCTCATCATGCTCTTAGGGCGATGCATCGTGGCAAGACCATTTTTTGGTTAGCCGTTACAGTTATTCTAGGTGCAGTGTTCGTTTACTATCAGGTGATGGAGTACATTGAAGCCTATACTGAATTAGGTCTTACACTAGACTCAGGTATTTACGGCTCTACCTTCTTTATGTTGACAGGCTTCCACGGTGTACACGTAACCCTTGGTGCGTTTATCTTGTTCGTCATGTGGATTCGAATTTGCAAAGGACACTTTACCCCAGAGCAGCATTTTGGATTTGAGGCAGCTGCTTGGTACTGGCACTTTGTAGATATGGTATGGGTAGGTTTGTTCTTATTCGTATATATCCTCTAAGCCTTATTCTAAAACCCATAAAGGCAGCTTAATGGCTGCCTTTTTTGTTTCTAGAGATGGTTTTAAGAATTAATGAATTAGTGCCCACGGAGAGTGAGTCACAAGTTGGCCGGTCCAAAATCCGTAGGTAACTAGTAGGATGAGCAGTATAATTAAGGAAACCCGGTACTTTAATGATGTAAGTAATCGAGTTGACTTGGTGCCATCCTTCATTAAGAAAAAGAATCCACTGGCTAGGCTGATAAGGGCTAGCAGTAACACGATGACGATGACGATTTTGATCATATAAAGGGTCTCATAAAATACGTTAAATAGGTTCAGCTAGAGTAATGATAAAACGACTGAAATACTATTGGGGAATCTCGGTTTTCACGCTATTCTTTTTGCCATTTACTATCATCTTAGGATTTTGGCAATTAGATAGGGCCGACCAAAAGCAAGACTTACAGCAGAGTTTAACTGCCCTAGAGCACCCGATAACAATTGCCCATGGGCAGGGTCTGGACTTGAGCGTGCTAAAAGATTTTCAAAGAGTGACATTGAACAGCAGCTTTATCAAGCCCTTTATGTGGTTTAAAGATAACCAGGTGGTCAAGGGTAAAGTCGGTTACGATGCGATTGGTCTCATTAGGCAGGGCGCTCAATTGCTCCTCGTTAATCGTGGTTGGTTTGCGTCACAAGGGCAAAGAGATCCGTTGCCTGTAATCGACTGGATTAATGGTGACGTTGCACTCACGGGCCGTTTAGTGCCTGTGCAGCCAAATCCGTACCAGCTAGGTGAAGACGTTTACACTAACCAATACCCACAGTTAGTGCAGGGTATGGTGCCGGCTCAGCTAGCCCCTCATCTGGGAGCATCTATGGATGGCGTGCTTTTGCCGTGGGTGTTCATGCTAGATGCGCCGGGTGATGCAACTTTGACCCCTCATTGGCGGGCTAACGTTATGACCCCGGAAAAACATGTAGCCTACGCGTGGCAATGGTTTGGTCTCGCTTTAACGTTAAGCATACTATATATTTATCGAGTATTTTATTCACCTTCAGATACCAAAAAGGTAGATTCATGAACACCAAAAAGACCAATCCTTGGACCTTGTACGCAGTGTTTGGGGTAACAGCTGTTCCTCTTATGATTGCTATGCTGATGTACTTTAACCTGTGGGGAGTGCCGGACGGGCGAACCAACTTTGGTGAGCTGTTATTACCGCCTACTCAACTGGAACAAACACAATTGGTAGACGATAAGGGAGTGCCTTGGTCTCAGGAAGAGGCGGATAAACGATGGTTGGTGGTTTATTTAACCGAACAGGGTTGTGATCAAGCCTGCCAAGAAGCCACCCATTTATTACGTCAAATTAATGTTGCTTTGGGTAAGGAAGCTCACAGGGTTACGCGTTTGTTAGTTACCCAACAAGGTGAGCTTAACGAGCAGTTAAAAACGGATTATCCAGCGCTGATCCAACTAACCAGCAAATCATCAGAATTATTCAAGGCGGGTCAGGGCGTTTATCTAGTCGATCCTTTAGGAAATATCATGATGTATTACAGTGCTAACTTTGTTGGCAAAGAGCTGTTGAAAGACCTTAAGAAGCTACTTAGAACCTCAAACATTGGGTAATAACAACTATGAATACTAGTATTGCTGCGCCTAAGTGGAGTCTGTTGCTGACTTATCTAGGCCTCGCTATTGTCACCTGTGTGATCGTTTTAGGATCTTGGACCCGCCTCGCAGATGCGGGTTTAGGGTGCCCAGATTGGCCTGGTTGCTATGGTTCTTTGGTTGTGCCCGAAACTGCGCAAGAAATAGCCGCTGCTGAAGCTTTGTACCCAGATGCACCTGTAGAGGCACATAAGGGCTGGTTGGAGATGATCCACCGTTACTTTGCAACTGTACTGGGTCTAGTTATTTTGGTACTAGCGATAGCCTCTTGGTCGCAGCGAAAGCGCTTTAACTATCCTTTTGGGTTAACTCAAGGTTTGTTGGCTATGGTGATACTGCAAGGGGCTTTTGGTGCCTGGACGGTCACGTGGAAGCTATGGCCACAAGTAGTGACATCTCATTTATTGGGTGGTTTTGTTACTGCCAGCCTGCTGATGATGTTGTTAATAAAATTACGTCGTGTGGGGCGGCAGGTGAAAACCTTATCCCTTTCAAATATGAGCCACAGTAGGTTACGAATTTGGGCATTGTTGGCGTTAGTATTAGTGATTGCTCAGGTGTTTTTAGGTGGTTGGATGAGTTCTAACTATGCCGCGTTAGCGTGCTCCACTCTGCCAGATTGCAATGGTTCCTGGTGGCCTGAAATGAACTTTTCTGAGGGTTTTAATCTTTCACAGACTTTAGGCCCTAGTTATTTGGGTGGATTGATGCATACTGAAGCGCGTCAAGCTATTCACGTTTTGCATCGTTATGGCGCAATTATTTTAGGTGTATTCGTGCTGTTGATGAGTTATCGCCTCATAACGCAAGATGATCAGCGGTTACGCATGTTTGGTTTAGGATTTTTGGTGCTGTTTTTTGTCCAGTTTTGTCTGGGACTAGCGAACATTTATTATTTCCTTCCCTTAGCGGTAGCCGTTGCCCATAACTTTGGTGGAGCTTGTTTGTTTATTCTCACTGTAAGTCTTAATTACCTGGTCTTTTCAAATAGAGGGCGCCTCAATGAGTTTTGAAGCCACAGCAACGCCAATAAACATAAATTGGCGTGATTATTACGAAATGTGCAAACCCAATGTGGTTTTGCTTATGTTGCTCACATCCTTGGTGGGTATGTTCATGGCGGTACCTGGTATGGTCCCTTGGCCAGTGCTGATTTGGGGTAATCTGGGTATAGCTATGGCTGCAGGATCTGCAGCGGCGGTGAATCATGTGATTGATCGGCGTATTGATGGCCAAATGGGCCGCACGAGTAATCGCCCAGTGGCTAAAGGTAAAGTAAAGCCACTGCATGCGCTCATTTTTGCAGCTGTATTGGCGGTTGTAGGCCTGGGTATATTGTATGTGCTGGTTAATCCAATGACAGCCTGGTTAACCTTGGCGTCTTCCATTGGGTATGCCTTTATTTACACGGGATACCTCAAGCGTGCTACGCCACAGAACATCGTTATTGGTGGTCTTGCTGGTGCTATGCCTCCGTTGTTGGGTTGGGTTGCCGTAACGGGTACTTTAGACCCTAATGCACTGCTATTAGTGCTGATTATTTATGCTTGGACGCCGCCTCATTTTTGGGCGTTGGCAATTCACAAGCGCGATGAGTATGCCAAGGTTGAAATACCAATGTTGCCTGTGACCCACGGTTTGGAATTCACTGGCTTACAAATTTTGTTATATACCGTGTTGTTGATTATTTCTACCATGCTGCCTTATATTGTAGGCATGAGTGGGTTTATCTACTTGGTAGGTGTGACCTTATTGAATATTCGCTTCTTATACTGGGCCTTACGTTTGTACCGAGGAGCCTATGAAAAGGCGGCTATGAAGACGTTTTGGTATTCTATTATTTATCTTATGCTATTGTTTGTGTTGTTGTTGTTGGATCACTATTTTCGTATCTAGTTCTTCTGGCAAAGCTAGGGCTCACTTAATGTCATGATCTATATAATTATTTCCTTATTTGCAGGGTTAACTCTGCTATAAGCGGCGTTACGTAGGTAATTTACATTCTTATCAAAATGAATGAGTCTTATCGCGTAGCTAACTAATAAAAATAAATTGCAGATTGGACTGATTATGATATTCGAATACATCTGGGACTTAGTTTACCAGCCCCAACGTGCTTGGCGACGGATACGTCGCCAGAACTACACTCTCATTCATTGCTATACAGCGCAACTCATTTGGCTTGCTCTAATACTACCTGTGTCATTTTTTATTGGCAGCACCAAAATGGGTTGGAGTCATGGTGGTAGTGCCTATCACACCTTAACCATAGACAGTGCTCTGTCTGTTGCTATCGCTATGTATATTTCCATCCTACTAGGAGTAGCCGGCCTTGCAGCGGGTATTTATTGGATGGAAAAAACCTATGGCTCTCGCTCTAGTTTTGATACCTGCATGGTCTTAGCCACCTTCGTAGCATCGCCTGTGTTAATTGCAGGTGTGGTCGCATTATTACCTATATTGTGGCTTGATGTGGGTGTGATGATGGCCGCCGCCACTATGTCGTGTTACCTCATGTTTGTGGGGGTACCGGTGATGATGAATGTATCAGAAGAGCGAGGTTTTTTCTTTAGTGTGTCCATCGTGACTGTAGGTTTATGTGTGCTGGTTGGTTTGATCATTACTAGTACTGTGTTGTCTGCAACCTTTCTTCCATTGGTTATTGCTTAACCCCTATCGTTTTCAGTAGTAACCATTTTCCCTCTGCATTATCAATGATGGTATACTGCGCGCCCTTTTGATTGCTGCAGTATTGACCTATGACCTACGCCTTTTTCGCCACTTGTCCCAAAGCTATGGAGCCTATACTGGCTGATGAACTTGGCCCTTTAGGGGCGGAAGACATTAAGCTAACCCAAGGTGGTGTTTATTTTAATGGCGACTTAAAGGTTGGCTACAGCGCTTGTTTGTGGAGTCGATTGGCTAACCGCGTATTATTGCTGTTACACAGTGAGCCCGTGGATAGTGTTGAAGAGCTCTATGATGCTGTAAGTAAGGTTGAGTGGACTGACCACTTTGACAGTGATCAGACCTTTTTGGTGGATTATGCTGGCCGTATGCGCGGCATAGACAATACTCACTTCGGTGCTCTTAAAGTAAAAGACGCCATTGTTGACCAGTTTCGAGCCAAAGGTGAATTGCGTCCTAATATCGCTAAACAAGAGCCCGACGTACGGATCAATGTATTCATCACTAAAGGTCGTGTACGTATTAGCTTAGATTTGTCTGGCGAGAGCTTGCACAAGCGTGGATACCGCCGTGAAGGTGGTATGGCACCGCTAAAAGAAAACCTAGCTGCAGCACTTTTGATTCGTGCAGGTTGGCCAGCGATGGCCGCGGCAGGTAAGCCGTTAATGGATCCTATGTGTGGTTCTGGCACCTTCTTAATTGAAGCAGCAATGATGGCATCCGATACTGCGCCTGGTTTATTACGCTGGCGCTTTGGTTTGCAAATGTGGAAGCAACACAATGTAGAATTGTGGCGTGAAATTTGGGACGCTGCCGAGTTACGCAGAGAAGCAGGTGAAGCCACTGCCACCAGCGAAATTCATGGTTACGATGGCGAACCAAAAGCAGTATCTAAATGCCGTGAAAACTTAAAGCAAGCGGGTATGACAGACCGAATTCGCGTTAGTCATAGAGAGCTCAAAGACCTAAAGCCACTCACGCACAATGCTGAGCAACAAACGGGCTTGGTAATGACCAACCCTCCGTATGGTGAACGATTAAGTGAAGTGGCAGATATCCAGTATTTGTATCAGCACTTAGGTGAGCGTTTGAGCCAAGACTTTATTGGCTGGGAATTAGGTGTATTTACCGGCAACACCGAATTAGGTAAGGCTGTTGGTTTGCGCTCTCACAAGCAGTATGCTTTTTATAATGGTGCCATTAAAAGTCAGTTGTTAATGTACACTCTAGAAACCACTAACCGCTTTGCAGATCGTCGCCAAGCCAGTGGTGAAATCCCATTGCAAGCGCTCAGCGAAGGCGCTCAAATGTTTGCCAACCGTGTGGTTAAGAACCTTAAATTGTTCAGCAAATGGGTAAAGCAGGAAAAAATTGAATGTTACCGTTTATATGATGCTGATATGCCAGAGTATGCTGTGGCGATTGACGTTTACGGTGATTGGCTGCATGTACAGGAATATGCAGCACCTAAGACCGTTGATGCTGAAAAAGCGCATCGCCGTTTAGAAGAAGTGATGTTGGCGTTGCCACAAGCTATGGGAATTCCAGCAGAACGTATTGTATTAAAGCAGCGTCGCCAGCAAACGGGTAAAGATCAGTACCAAACCCATGATGAAAAAGGCGAATACATTCAGGTTCAGGAAGGCGGTTGTAAGATTTTAGTGAACCTTAACGATTATTTGGACACTGGATTGTTCTTGGATCATCGTCCTGTACGTCAAAAGATTCAACATCTAGCCCACGGCAAGCGCTTCTTAAACCTATTTTGTTATACCGGGACTGCAACCATACATGCAGTACAAGGCGGGGCCCATAACTCATTGAGTGTGGACATGTCAGCTACCTATTTGTCTTGGGGTAAAAAGAACCTTGCATTGAATGGCTTTAGTGATCGTCTGCATCGTTTTGAGCAGCACGACTGTATGGAATTCATCAAGAGCCACAAAGGTGAATATGACCTGATCTTCCTTGACCCTCCTACTTTTTCTAATTCTAAGAAAATGGTAGGTGTGTTAGATGTGCAGCGTGACCATGCGTGGATGATTCATAAAGTGATGGATTTGTTAACAGAAGATGGCTTGTTAATATTCTCTACTAACTATCGCCGTTTTGAGTTGGACGAAAAAGTACTTCAGCACAACCACGTTGTAGACATTAGTGATGAGACCTTAGATAAAGACTTTAGTCGAAATAAGAAGATTCATCGTTGTTGGGAAATTCGTAAGTACAAGCCTGAAGTCATCGTAGAGTCAGAGTTTTATAACGCTGATTATGCAAAAACTCAGGTAAAGCCTAGAGCGTTGCCAGCTAGAGCAGCAAGGCCAGTGTCAGACTCTTCATTGGCTGCTACGCCAGTAACAGCTCCAGAAGCTGTCTCTGAAGAGAGGGTCGATAAGCCTGTAGCTAAACCTGTAACTAAACCTGTAACTAAACCTGTAACTAAGGATCAATCAGGATTTAATCCTTGGTTGAAAAAAGACTAAACTGTTTTAGTCTACAGACGTAGCGCCGATCTTATGAATGCTTAAGTCGGCGCCGTTAAACTCTTCTTCTTCCGTGAGTCGTAGTCCCACAAACTTCTTCACGCCGCCATATACAATAAAACCACCGATTAACGCGATGCTTAAGCCTAGAAGGGTGCCAAGTAACTGAGACATAAAGCTTACACCACCCAAGCCACCAAAAGCTTCTAAGCCAAAGATGCCAGCAGCAATGCCTCCCCATGCTCCGCATAATCCGTGTAATGGCCATACCCCTAAAACGTCATCAATTTTCCAACGGTTTTGTGTCTGGATAAAAGCGTAAACAAACATGCCACCTGCTATCAAGCCTACGGCTAAAGCCCCAATAGGGTGCATTAAATCTGACCCCGCACACACGGCCACTAACCCAGCTAACGGCCCGTTGTGAACAAAACCTGGGTCATTCTTACCAATCACTAATGCCGCTATCGTGCCACCAGCCATGGCCATGAGTGTGTTAACCGCCACTAAACCGCTAATGCCGTCTAAGGTTTGAGCTGACATCACGTTAAAGCCAAACCAGCCAATGGTTAGAATCCACGAACCTAAGGCTAAAAAAGGTATGCTTGAAGGCGCAAAGGCTATAAGTTTTCCTTTACGATAACGCCCTTTACGAGTGCCCAATAGCAACACTGCTGCTAGTGCTATCCAGCCGCCCACGCCATGTACCACAACAGAGCCTGCAAAGTCGTGAAAGCCTGCTCCGAAGGTTTGTTCTAGCCATGTTTGGACGCCATAGTTGCCGTTCCAGGCGATACCTTCGAATAAGGGGTAAATAAAACCCACAGTTAACGCTGCGGCAATGAGTAGTGGCCAAAAGCGTGCTCGCTCGGCAATGCCACCAGAAATAATGGCTGGAATCGCTGCAGCGAAGGTCATTAGGAAGAAAAACTTCACCAGCTGATAGCCGTTATTAGCGCTTAACGCCTCGGCACTGGCAAAGAAGTGTTGATCGTAGGCGATCCAGTAGCCGATAAAAAAATACGCAAGGCAGGAGAAACCAAAGTCTGTCATGATTTTAACTAAAGCGTTAACCTGGTTCTTATGCCTTACGGTACCTACCTCTAAAAAAGCAAAACCCGCATGCATGGCGAGCACCATTATGGCCCCCATAAGGATAAACAGGGTGTTAGAACTTTGTACTAAAGTGGCTACTGCGCTTATTGTGGTTTCCACTAGAACTCCTTAAATTTATCGTTGCACTATTTTGGGGCAATTAATTTCTTGGTGGGTTAATAGTGGTGCGTTATGCAGCGATTGCGTGCGCATTAGGCATCTATAATCCAGCTAGTAATTATATTGCAAAGACCGTGCCATAGATTGATTTTTTGGCAATAAAAAACCACCCGGAGGTGGCTTTTTAAATGCTAAATAGTGGATCTTTATTTAGCAGGGTAAGGGCGCTTAGTTTCACCGGTGTACAATTGGCGGGGACGACCAATACGGTATGGGCTATTAAGCATTTCATGCCAATGAGAAATCCAACCCACCGTGCGCGCTAAGGCAAAAATTACCGTAAACATGGACGTTGGAATACCAATGGCTTTAAGGATAATGCCAGAGTAGAAATCCACATTGGGGTATAGTTTACGCTCGATGAAGTATTCGTCTTCTAGGGCTATTTGCTCTAAACGCTTAGCGATTTGTAATAGGGGATCATTATCTACGCCAAGCAAGGCTAATACTTCGTCACACGTTTCACGCATTACCGTGGCGCGAGGGTCAAAGTTCTTATATACCCGGTGACCAAAGCCCATAAGGCGAAACGGGTCGTTCTTGTCTTTAGCTTTAGCAACAAAAGCGTCAATATTAGACACATCGCCAATTTCTTCAAGCATATTGAGTACAGCTTCATTAGCGCCGCCGTGAGCAGGCCCCCACAGGGCAGCAATGCCAGAAGCAATACATGCAAAGGGGTTGGCGCCGGAAGATCCAGCTAAACGTACGGTAGACGTCGATGCGTTCTGCTCGTGATCAGCATGCAGCAGGAAGATTTTATCCATAGCGCGAGCTAAAATTGGGTCTACCTTGCTTTCTGCAGTAGGTTTTCCAAACATCATGTGTAAGAAGTTTTCGGCGTAATTAAGATCGTCACGCGGGAACACAAATGGCTGGCCAATAGAATATTTGAAACACATGGCTGCAAGGGTAGGCATCTTCGCGATTAAGCGGTGAATTGCTTTTTCTCGGTGATGAGGGTTGTCGTTATCAAGTTGGTAGTGATAGAACGCAGATAACGCGCCTACTACACCACACATAATCGCCATTGGGTGGGCATCACGGCGGAAACCGTTAAAGAACTGAATAAGCTGTTCATGCACCATTGTGTTATTGGTGATATGGCCTTCAAATTCATTCATCTGTTCGGTGTTGGGCAGTTCACCGTGGATTAAAAGGTAGCATGTTTCTAAATACGATGAGTTGGCTGCTAAATCTTCAATCGCATAGCCCCGGTGCAATAAAACACCATTATCACCGTCGATATAGGTGATTTTAGACTCACATGAAGCTGTAGAAACGAAGCCTGGGTCGTAGGTGAAAAGGCCTTTGCTCACTAATTGGCGCACATCGATAACATCTGGGCCGGTGCTGCCTGAAATTATTGGCAGTTCAATTGGGTCCATACCTTCTATGTGAAGAGTGGCTGTTCTTTCGGACATTTCTTGGCTCCTGAAAAGTTGTGATGGGAGAGGTGGCTGGCAAAGTAGTAATATAACGCCAGTACGCCAAATAAAACAGCGGACATAAGTCGTGCACCTCCAAAACTGGAGCCTATCTTACCTTAGACTTAGCTTAGATGTGCCATAGAAAAGATTCGGCATATAAATTGTAGATATAACTACAAGTGATATGGAGAGGGACTGTTATAACGCTAGGTTTATATGATCCTCCTGTCACCGGCGTTTGTAAAGGGCTTGTGTTAAGTCTAAGCCGCGGACTGGTTGCTTCTTGATGGATGTCTATGGGTATGAAGTTTACAAACATACGACAAAAGTTGCGTTGTTTTCTGTGGTTCAAATCACTATACTTACGACCTACGTGACGCTTATAGCTAAGTCAGTGTCGATTTGACGTAGTGTTCCAAGCCTTAATTCAACTCATTTTTCTAGCCAAGAGTAGGTAACCGTGAGCGATAAAAGACCCGTTAATCTCGACCTAGGCACATTCACACACCCTTTGATTTCTGTGGTTTCCATTACCCACCGAATTTCTGGCGTTATTCTGTTTGTCGGCCTGGTATTTCTATTTAATTTATTTGATACCTCATTAGAAGGAGCTGCAGGTTTTGCTTCTGCACAAACCTTATTACAAGAGAACTTTTTTGCCCAGTTTGTCACTTGGGGGCTCTTGACTGCTCTAGGATTTCATTTTAGTGCAGGTATAAAACACCTTGTTATGGACTTAGGTCATGGCGAAGAGCTAGAAGCGGCCAACAAGGCAGCGAAATTTGTTATTGGCCTAACGGTTATATTGGCCATATTGGCAGGAGTTTGGGTATGGTAACCACAGTTACAAGTTATGGCAGAAGTGGGCTTTCCGATTGGTTAGTACAGCGTGTCAGTGCAGTTATACTAGCAGTCTATTCTATATTTATGGTGGCGTATCTGCTGCTTAACCCACAAATAGATTTTGCTCAATGGCAGTCTTTATTCAATAACACCAGTATGCGTATTTTTAGTTTAATGGCCCTGTTGTCCTTGGGCGCACACTGCTGGATTGGTCTCTGGTCTGTTTCTACCGACTACCTTAAGCCGTTTTTACTACGCTTTGTATTCCAAATGGTAGTTGGTTTATTAATGTTCATTTACACCATTTGGGGTGTTCAGTTGCTGTGGGGCCTATAAGTCATGTCAAACATCTTACGTAAAATGTCCTATGAAGCCATCGTTATTGGTGGTGGTGGCGCTGGAATGCGAGCAGCATTGCAGCTTACTGAAGCGGGTTTAAAGACCGCATGTATTACTAAAGTTTTCCCCACTCGTTCTCATACAGTGTCGGCTCAAGGCGGCATTACGTGTGCTATTGCCAGTAATGATCCAAACGACGATTGGCGCTGGCATATGTATGACACCGTAAAAGGCTCCGATTATATTGGTGACCAAGACGCAATCGAATATATGTGTAGTGTTGGGCCACAGGCAGTTTTTGAGTTAGATCACATGGGGCTGCCGTTCTCCCGAACTGAAGAAGGCCGAATATATCAACGTCCTTTTGGTGGTCAATCTAAGAATTTTGGCGAGGGTGGCCAAGCTGCTCGTACCTGTGCAGCTGCAGATCGTACGGGTCATGCACTATTGCACGCCTTATATCAAGGTAATTTAAAAGGCGGTACTACCTTCTTAAATGAATGGTTTGCTGTAGACATGGTACAGAATGACGATGGTGCCATTGTAGGCGTTATTGCTATTTGTATTGAGTCAGGTGAAACCGTTTACATTGAAGCTAAAGCAACAGTATTGGCTACAGGTGGTGCCGGTCGTATCTTCCAGTCCACCACCAACGCATTAATCAATACTGGTGATGGTGTTGGCATGGGATTACGTATAGGTTTACCTGTGCAAGACATGGAAATGTGGCAGTTTCACCCAACTGGCATAGCGGGTGCTGGCACCTTGGTGACTGAAGGTTGCCGTGGCGAAGGTGGTTACCTTATTAACAAGGATGGCGAACGTTTTATGGAGCGTTATGCGCCTAACGCTAAAGACTTAGCAGGCCGAGACGTTGTGGCACGCTCCATGGTAATGGAGATTTTAGAAGGCCGTGGTTGTGGCGTAAACGGAGACCATGTACTCCTGAAGCTAGATCATTTAGGTGAAGACGTGTTGGAAAGCCGTCTACCTGGTGTTTGTGAGCTATCTCGTACCTTTGCGCACGTAGATCCAATATTTGAGCCAATACCTGTGGTTCCTACTTGCCACTACATGATGGGTGGTTTACCCACCAATATCGGTGGTCAGGTGCTGTACCCAGAATCAGAAACAGAAACCCGTATTATTGAAGGCTTATATGCCTGCGGTGAAGTGGCTTGTGTGTCAGTGCACGGTGCTAACCGCTTAGGTGGTAACTCCTTGTTAGATTTGGTTGTGTTTGGTAGAGCAGCAGGCATCCAAATTGAAAAATCAATGCGTGAAGGCTACCATGCTGAATCTGCAAGCCAAGCCAACGTAGATGCAGCTATGATGCGTTTGAATGCCCTTAATAATTCCGAATCGGGTGAAAGCATCGCCGCAGTTCGGGAAGAACTTCAAAAAACGATGCAGCTATACTTTGGCGTATTCCGCGAAGGCGAAAGCATGCAAAAAGGATTAGGGTTACTGCGTGACCTGCGTATCAAGGTATCTAACCTTCATCTACAAGACAAAACAGGTGCATTTAATACGGATCGTATAGAAGCTTTAGAGTTGCAAAACTTGTTTGAGGTCGCATTTGCTACGGCGGTTTCTGCAGAAGAACGTAAGGAAAGCCGTGGTGCCCATGCGCGCAATGACTTTACTGAGCGTGACGATGAAAACTGGTTAAAGCACTCGGTGTATTATCCTTCTGAAGAACGTCTTGGTAAGCGAGAAGTGAACTTTTCACCCAAAACTATGGATGCTTTTCCACCTAAAATCCGCACTTATTAAGGAATAGTGATATGTTAACAGTGAGTATTTATCGCTACCATCCAGAACTTGATGCGAAGCCATATATGCAGGATTTTCAGCTTGATACCGGTGGTAAAGACCTAATGGTATTAGACGTTTTGAACTTGTTGAAAATTCAAGACAGTGGCCTTGCATACCGCCGGTCATGCCGTGAAGGCGTGTGTGGTTCCGATGGTATGAATATTAACGGTACTAATGGTTTAGCGTGTATTACGCCATTGTCAGCCTGTGTAAAGAACAATAAGTTGATCCTGCGTCCATTGCCTGCTTTGCCAGTCATTCGTGATTTGGTAATCGATATGGATCAGTTTTATAAGCAATATGAAAAGATTAAGCCGTTTTTGTTGAACGATACGCCGGCCCCAGGCATCGAGCGCCTTCAGTCGCCTGAAGAGCGTGAAAAGCTAGATGGGTTGTATGAATGTATTTTGTGCGCATGTTGCTCAACAGCTTGTCCTTCATTTTGGTGGAACCCAGATCGTTTTATTGGTCCAGCCGGGTTACTACAAGCCTACCGTTTCTTGGCCGATAGCCGTGATACGGCGACAGAAGAGCGTTTAGCTGATTTAGATGATCCGTTTAGCGTGTTTCGCTGTCATGGTATTATGAACTGTGTCACTGTTTGTCCTAAGGGTCTTAACCCAACCAAGGCTATAGGGCATATCCGCAACATGTTGTTGACTAGGGCCACCTAAGTTATAACAACAAATAAGCTCAGGGCTATTGTATAAAGGCCTTGAGCGCTATTTCTTTAGTAAAATTTGTCTATGTAGCTTAACCACATGACGCATTACGGGTTATACTAGACGTGTTTGGTTAAGTTAGACCACAATCAGAAATCGGTGATACTGAATGCATGACAGCGTAATGGAGCAACAGAGGCGAGAGTCTCATTTCTCTGGCGGCAACTTTGCGTACATTGAAGAGATGTACGAAACCTATTTACGTGACCCCAATGCAGTGCCAGAGCAGTGGCGGCAAGAGTTTGACCAACTACCCCGAGTGCCAGACTCCATCAGTGGGGATGTTCCTCACTCTACTATAAAAGAGCACTTTGTTCTTTTAGGTAAAAATCAAAGCAAATCCCACCCCATACACACTGCAACGCTAAGTAGCGACCACGAGCGCAAGCAAGTGCGTGTGGTGCGTCTAATTAATGCATATCGTGTACATGGTCACCAAATAGCTAGTTTAGACCCTTTAGAACTGAAACCTAAAGAAGTGGTGCAGGCCCTCGATCTACATTTTCACGAGTTGTCTGCAGCCGATTTAGATACTGTGTTCCAAGTGGGTGCATCCTACTTAGGCAAAGAAGAAATGCCTTTGTCGGAAATTATTGCTGGGCTAGAGCTAACCTACTGTTCAACAGTGGGTTGTGAGTACAGCCACATTGTTAACACCGATGAAAAACTATGGATTAGACAACGGGTGGAATCAGTACGTAGCCATCCTAAACATACGCCAGCAACACGTCGGCATATATTCGAACGCTTAATCGCAGCAGAAGGTCTAGAAAAATATCTGGCTTCTCGTTTTTCGGGAGCTAAACGCTTTGGCCTTGAAGGTGGTGAAGTACTTATACCGATGCTGGATAACATTATACAGCGCTCGGGTAGCAATAAAGCCAAAGAAATTGTTATAGGCATGGCTCACCGTGGCCGGCTTAACGTATTGATTAACATTTTTGGCAAAAATCCAGTCGATTTGTTCGAAGAGTTTGAAGGCAAGCAGCCTTTGAATACGTCTGGTGATGTTAAGTACCATCAAGGTTTTTCCACCAATGTGAACACTCCAGGCGGAGAAGTGCATATGGCTATGGCGTTTAATCCGTCGCACTTGGAAATTGCTAACCCAGTAGTAGAAGGCTCGGTACGAGCACGCCAAGACCGTCGTAATGACACTGAAGGCGATACGGTGTTGCCCATTTGTTTACATGGCGACGCTGCTTTTTCAGGGCAGGGCGTGGTCATGGAAACGTTACAAATGTCCCAAACCCGCGCTTATAAAACCGGTGGTACGGTTCATATTGTCATCAATAATCAGGTGGGCTTTACTACCAGTAAAAAAGAAGACGCCCGTACTACGCCTTACTGTACTGATGTTGCAAAATTCATCGACGCTCCAATTTTTCACGTTAATGGGGATGACCCAGATGCCGTGGCGTTTGTGTCGGAATTGGCGTTAGATTATCGCAATGAATTTAAACGTGATGTTGTTATCGACTTAGTATGCTATCGCCGCCGCGGCCACAACGAAGCAGATGAACCGTCTGGTACACAACCGTTAATGTATAACGCCATCAAAGCTCAAAAAACGGTGACCACTTTGTATGGTCAACAACTGATTGACGAAGGCGTTCTTACGACAGCAGACATTACCTCTTATCAAGACGATTATCGTGATGCTCTTGATAATGGTGAACATGTTGCCAAAGCTCTGGTGACAACACCGGATACCAGTTCGTTTGTGGATTGGAAGCCATATCTAGGCCACGAATGGACAGCAGCGGGCAATACGCGCGTATCCAGCAGCGTATTAAAAGGTTTAGGCCAGCGTTTAAATCAGGTGCCGCAAGGCTTTGTAGTGCAGCGCCAGGTGAAGAAAATCCTTGATGACCGCTTAAAAATGGCATCGGGTGCAGCGGAAATCAATTGGGGTTTTGCTGAAGTTATGGCCTATGCCTCTTTGTTGGAGGAAGGTTATCCCATCCGTCTCACAGGACAGGATGTTGGCCGTGGTACGTTTTCACATCGTCATGCCGTATTGCATGACCAGAAGGGCAGTGGCGCATACGTGCCTTTGCGTAATTTGTCACCAACTCAACCCGAATTTACTATATTTGATTCCTTGTTGTCTGAAGAAGCTGTGTTGGCGTTTGAGTATGGTTATGCATCAACGTCACCAGAAGGTCTAGTCATTTGGGAAGCGCAATTTGGCGACTTCGCTAACGGCGCTCAAGTGGTTATTGATCAATTCATCACCAGTGGTGAACATAAGTGGGGCCGTATGTGTGGTTTAACTATGTTGCTACCCCATGGTTATGAAGGCCAAGGTCCAGAACATTCCTCTGCTCGTTTAGAACGCTACTTGCAGTTGTGTGCCGAGCATAATATACAAGTGTGTGTGCCTACCACGCCTTCGCAAATATTCCACCTGATAAGACGCCAGGTGATTAGGCCTATGCGGAAGCCATTAGTGGTGATGACCCCCAAGAGTTTATTACGTCACAAAGTGGCTGTTTCTAACTTAGACGATTTATCCAAGGGCGAATTTCAGACTGTTATTGATGATGTAGATGATCACAATAAAGAGGCAGTGAAGCGTGTTGTGCTAACTAGCGGTAAGGTGTACTACGATTTACTTGAGCAGCGTCGTTTAGGCAAGTTAGATCATGTAGCGATCGTTCGTATTGAACAGTTGTACCCTTTCCCTGAACAGCACTTAGCAGACGTATTAGCCCAGTATCCTAATTTGGAAATTGTGGTTTGGTGCCAAGAAGAGCCACTAAACCAAGGTGCCTGGTATTGTAGCCAGCATCACATGCGTAAAGTTATACAGCTAGGTCGTCCTCATCTAGCTTTGATCGTCGCTTCACGAACTGCTTCAGCGGCGCCGGCATGTGGTTATATGTCAGTGCACTTAGAAGAGCAACGTCACTTAGTAGCCCAAGCATTGGGTTTAGAATCATGAATGGGTTAATTGAGCAAACCCTACCAATCATTAAAGCGAAGAGATAAACCATGTCTATTGAAATTAAAGCCCCATCTTTTCCGGAGTCTGTGGCAGACGGCACTATTGCTACTTGGCACAAACAGCCAGGAGAGGCGTGCACGCGTGATGAATTGATCGTTGATATCGAGACCGATAAGGTAGTGATGGAAGTGGTTGCGCCTGCTGATGGTAGCTTGTCGGAAATCCTTGCAGCTGAAGGCAGTACAGTATTGAGTGATGAGATCATCGCTTGTTTTACTGCAGGCGCAGTGGCAACCGCTCCGGTAGCTGCTGGAGAGGCGCACGCAAGTGACGCTGAAATCGCAGAAGTTAGCGGCCCGGCAGTACGCAAGTTATTACATGAAAATAACTTGGATGCCAGTCAGGTAACTGGTACCGGTAAAGGTGGTCGTATACTTAAAGAAGACGTACTGGACTACTTGAAGAATCCAACGCCGGTTGCGGCAACTCCTACTGCTACTCCAGCAGCAGCTCGGGTTCCAGTAGCCGCAGTAGCTGTTGTTAAAGCAAAGGTAGTAGCTTCAACTGGACCGGCACACCGTACGTCTCGTCGCGTTCCTATGACGCGCTTACGTTCAACAATAGCTAAACGTTTGGTGTCTGCTCAAAACGAAGCGGCAATGTTGACCACCTACAATGAAGTCGATATGTCGCCTATTATGGCACTACGTAATCAATATAAAGTTCAGTTTGAAAAAGCGCACAACGGTACTCGTTTAGGGTTTATGTCGTTTTTTGTTAAGGCTTCAGCAGAAGCTCTAAAACGCTACCCAGCGGTGAATGCTTCGTTAGACGGCAATGACATGGTATATCACGGTTATCAAGACGTGAGTGTTGCAGTGTCTACAGACCGTGGTTTGGTAGTGCCGGTATTACGTGACGTAGAAGCCATGACCTTGGCCGATATCGAAAAAGGTATTGTAGAGTTAGCGACAAAAGCCAAAGAAGGTAAGCTAACTTTGGAACAAATGCAGGGTGGCACCTTCACCATAACCAATGGTGGCGTTTTTGGCTCTTTGTTATCTACGCCAATTTTGAATCCGCCGCAAACCGCTATTTTGGGCATGCATAAAATTCAAGATCGCCCAGTAGCTGAAAATGGCCAGGTGGTGATTCGCCCAATGATGTATTTAGCCTTGTCATATGACCACCGGATGATTGACGGCAAGGAAGCAGTTCAGTTCTTAGTTACCATTAAGGAATTGCTGCAAGACCCAGCGCGGATATTGCTTGAAATTTAAGCCCGTGTGTTAACCCAGGTCCTCGTTGTGATCCAACGTGGACTACAATGTGAGAAAGTATTATGTCCCAAGATTTTGATTTGGTCGTCATTGGTGGCGGCCCTGGTGGTTATGTTGCGGCTATCCGTGGTGCGCAACTGGGTTTAAAAACAGCCTGTGTGGAAAAATGGACCAATGACAAAGGTGCTCCGGTATTAGGTGGAACCTGCTTAAACGTGGGTTGTATTCCTTCAAAAGCGTTATTGGATTCAACCCACAAATTTCACGATGCTAAGCATGAGTTTGAAGTTCACGGTATAGGCACTGGCGAAGTGACTATGGACGTGGCCACTATGCTGGCTCGTAAAAATACTATTGTGAACAACCTCACCATGGGTGTGGCGGGTTTATTTAAAGCTAATGGTGTAACACTAATACATGGTTCTGGCCAACTACAAAAAGATCGCGTGGTGAAAGTGATTTCTGCCGATGGTAGTGAAAGTGAGTTGAAGGCGGGTAGCGTAATTTTGGCTGCCGGTTCTGTCCCTGTAAACATCCCTCCTGCACCGTTAGTCGAAGGCATTGTAGTTGATAATGCTGGTGCATTGAACATTAGTGAAGTGCCCAAGCGCCTTGGCATCATCGGCGCAGGTGTAATCGGTTTGGAAATGGGTACCGTATGGCAGCGTTTGGGTAGTGAGGTTGTTGTATTAGAAGCGATGGACACTTTTTTAGGCTCGGCTGATAAGGATGTATCCAAAGAAGCTGCTAAGATTTTAAAGAAGCAGGGTATGAATATTCGCCTCGGCGCACTAGTTACTGGCACAGAAATTGTCGATAACGAAGTTAAAGTCGCCGTTAAAAAGGCCGATGGCGACTCAGAGACCCTAACCTTCGACAAGTTGATTGTTGCCGTAGGTCGTAAACCGTACACTGAAGGCCTGTTGTCAGCAGACTCCGGTGTAGGGCTTGATGAGCGAGGCTTTGTTCGTGTCAACCTGCGTTGTAAAACGGATGCTCCTGGGGTTTATGCTATTGGTGATATCGTACGTGGGCCTATGTTGGCTCATAAAGCGTCAGAAGAAGGCATGATGGTGGCAGATATTATTGCTGGCCATAAGGCTTTGATTAACTACGACTGTATTCCTTGGGTTATTTATACCCATCCGGAAATGGCATGGGTTGGTAAAACAGAGCAAGAATTGAAGGCCGAAGGTGTTGCGGTTAAAGTGGGCAAATTCCCATTTGCAGCATCAGGTCGCGCTATGGCAGCAAACGACACACAAGGTTTTGTGAAGTTAATTGCCGATGCCGAAACAGACCGTATTTTAGGTTGCCACATTATCGGTGGTAACGCGTCTGAGCTCATTGCTCAGGCCGTAATTGCAATGGAATTTGGCTCAAGTGCCGAAGATCTTGCTCTTACAGTATTTGCCCACCCGTCATTGAGTGAAGCAATACACGAAGCCGCGTTAGCTGTAGATGGCCATGCTATCCATATGGCTAACAGGAAAAAGAGAAAATAAGCATTTAGGTCAAATTTTTAAATTTAAGTAAACAGGCAACACAATGAATCTTCATGAATATCAAGGCAAACAATTGTTTGCCCAGTACGGCTTGCCCGTATCTAGCGGTATCGCCGTAGATACTGTCGAAGAAGCCATGGCCGCTTTTGATCAAATTCCAGGTGACACCGTGGTTATTAAAGCCCAGGTGCACGCTGGGGGTCGCGGTAAGGCAGGTGGTGTTCAGCTAGTATCTTCTAAGCAAGAAGTAGCTGATTTCGCTAATAAATGGTTAGGTAACCGCATGGTAACCTATCAAACTGATGCAGACGGCCAACCTGTTTCCAAAGTTTATATTGAACCTTGTACTGATATTGCTCAAGAGCTTTACCTTGGTGCTGTGGTTGATCGCAGTAGCCAACGTATTGTGTTTATGGCTTCCACCGAGGGTGGTGTAGAAATCGAACAAGTGGCTGAAGAGACCCCTGAAAAGATTCTAAAAGCCGAAATTGATCCGTTAACTGGCGCCCAACCTTATCAAGGTCGTGAATTGGCGTTTAAGTTGGGCCTTAAGGGCAAGCAAGTACAACAATTCACTAAGATTTTCCTTGGTTTGGCACAGTTGTTCAAAGACAAGGACCTAGCCTTATTGGAAATTAACCCTTTAGTCGTGACTGAACAAGGTGATTTACACTGTTTGGACGCTAAGGTGGTGATTGACAGTAATGCTGTATATCGTCACAAAGACATTCAAGCCATGCACGATCCAAGTCAAGACGATGAGCGTGAAGCTCATGCAGCTTCTTGGGACTTAAACTATGTTGCTTTAGATGGCACCATCGGTTGTTTGGTTAACGGTGCAGGCCTAGCTATGGGCACCATGGATATTGTAGCTACACACGGTGGCTTCCCGGCTAACTTTTTGGACGTAGGGGGCGGTGCAACCAAAGAACGTGTCACCGAAGCCTTTAAGATCATCTTATCTGATCAGCGCGTTAAAGCCGTATTAGTGAATATTTTTGGCGGTATCGTGCGTTGTGATTTGATCGCTGAAGGTATCATTGGCGCCGTTAAAGAAGTAGGTGTAAGTGTACCTGTGGTAGTGCGCCTGGAAGGTAATAATGCCGAACTAGGTAGTAAAAAGCTGGCCGAAAGTGGCCTTGATATTATCGCCGCCACCAGTCTGAGCGATGCAGCCCAACAAGTGGTTGATGCAGCTGGAGGTGTAGCATGAGCATCTTAATTAACAAAGACACTAAAGTTATTTGCCAGGGTTTTACCGGTAGCCAGGGTACGTTTCACTCTGAACAATCGATTGAATACGGCACTAAAATGGTGGGTGGTGTAACACCAGGTAAGGGTGGTACAACACACCTGGGCCTACCAGTATTTAATACTGTAAGCGAAGCCGTTGCGACCACTGGTGCTGAAGCCTCTGTCATTTATGTGCCGGCTGCCTATTGTAAGGATTCCATCCTAGAAGCGGCTCATGCAGGCATTACGTTTATTGTTGCTATCACTGAAGGCATTCCAACCTTAGATATGTTGGACTGTAAGGTAATTTGTGACCAACTTGGTGTTCGTTTAGTTGGCCCTAACTGCCCAGGCGTGATTACTCCAGGCGAATGTAAAATTGGCATCATGCCAGGTCACATTCACTTACCAGGTAAGGTTGGCATTGTGTCTCGTTCAGGTACTTTGACTTATGAAGCTGTTAAGCAAACTACAGATGCTGGTTATGGACAGTCTACTTGTGTAGGTATTGGTGGCGACCCGATTCCAGGTACTAACTTTATCGATGTGCTTGAGCTATTTGAAAAAGACCCAGCCACAGAAGCGATTGTTATGATCGGTGAAATTGGTGGTACTGCAGAAGAAGAAGCTGCAGCTTATATCAAAGCTAATGTCACTAAGCCTGTTGTGTCTTACATTGCCGGTGTTACTGCACCTGCTGGTAAGCGTATGGGCCATGCGGGTGCTATCATTTCTGGTGGTAAAGGCACTGCGGATGAAAAATTTGCTGCCCTAGAAGATGCCGGCGTTAAAACCGTTCGCTCTTTAGCCGATATCGGTAAAGCACTAAAAGAAATTACTGGCTGGGATTAAATTCTTGCTGCTAGTTTCATAAAAAAGGCCACCCTAGGGTGGCCTTTTTGTTGGCTCTGAAGAAGTAGGCTGCTTAGTCTTGCCTTGTTTAGGCTTAGCTTAGCTTAGCTTTGAGCGCTAGTTCCTGGGCTACTTCTATCTTAGAATCTTCAAGCATCGCTTCTATTTGACTAGCTTCAATACGGGTCATCAAAGGTTTGAATTTTTCGATGCCGTGATTAACAAGGGGAGTGTTTAGCTCTGACCAAGAAAGATCGTCGTTAAGGAAGCTGGCCGCATTTTCGGTCATCATCGGTAACACAGGCTTTAAGTAGATCATCAACATGCGGAACATGTTAAGGCCTGTTGAGCAAACGTCTTGAACCTGTTGTTCGGAACCTTCTTGTTTTGCCAATACCCATGGTTCTTTATCAGCGATGTATTGGTTGGCTTGGTCAGCTAAGGCCATGATTGCCTTAATGGCTTTGCCAAATTCACGGTTTTCGTAATGTTCTGCAATGGTGTGCTGTTCGTTGGCAAATGCCTCGAGTAACTCAGGTTCGCTTACCGTCGAACTGAGTTTGCCATCAAATTTCTTGCTAATAAAGCCTGCGCTGCGGCTGGCAATATTCACTACTTTGCCAACTAGGTCAGAGTTCACGCGTTGCACAAAATCTTCTAGGTTTAAATCGATGTCATCAACTTTATTATTGAGCTTGGCAGCAAAATAGTAACGTAAGTATTCAGGGTGAAGGTGGCGTAAATAAGTGCCGGCTTTAATAAAAGTGCCACGAGATTTAGACATCTTCTGGCCATTCACAGTTAAGAAACCGTGGGCGTAAACGGCCGTTGGAGTGCGGAAGTCGGCGGCATGTAACATTGCTGGCCAAAATAGGCCGTGGAAGTTGATAATGTCTTTACCAATAAAGTGGTACAACTCAGTGTTGGAATTCTTGTTCCAGTAATGGTCAAAGTTTAGGTTTTCTGTACGATCACATAAGTTTTTAAAGCTAGCCATATACCCAATAGGGGCATCTAGCCATACATAAAAGAACTTATTTTCTTGGCCTGGAATTTCAAAACCAAAGTACGGTGCGTCTCGGCTGATGTCCCATTCTTGTAGGCCAGAATCTAGCCACTCGGCGAGTTTATTGGCAATTTCAGCCTGCAGGCTACCGCTACGGGTCCAGTCCTTCAATAATTGCTCAAAGTCAGGCAGTTTGAAAAACAGGTGAACAGAGTCTTTCTGAATTGGTGTTGCTCCAGAAATAGCCGACTTAGGTTTGATTAAATCGGACGGAGAGTAGGTGGCACCGCAGGCTTCACAGTTGTCCCCATACTGGTCTTCAGTTTTACACTTTGGGCAGGTGCCCTTAATGAATCTGTCGGCCAAAAACAATTGTTTTTCCGGATCGAAAGCCTGAGTAATGGTGCGCGAGGCGATATGGCCCTTGGCTTCACAGGCTTTATAAATGTATTCCGAAAACTCACGGTTTTCAGGCGAGTGGGTAGAATAGAAATTGTCGAAAGACACTTTAAAGTTGCTAAAATCTTGTTCGTGCTCTGATTGTACGTTGGCAATGAGTTGCTCTGGGGTGATACCTTCTTGTTCGGCACGCAACATAATAGCTGTGCCGTGGGCATCGTCGGCACACACATAGTGGCAGGTGTTGCCAAGGTGACGCTGAAATCTTACCCAGATGTCAGTTTGAATGTACTCCAGCATGTGGCCAAGATGAATAGATCCGTTGGCATAAGGTAAGGCGCTGGTTACAAGTATTTCGCGAGCAGTAATATTGGTCATGGATTAGATTCGAGTGTCTTAAGGGCGCTAAATGGAGCGCAAACTAGTGGATTTAGTAATTCAGGCACCATTGTACAAAAACGCCTATAGTTTCGCCACTCTCTGATCAGTACTAATCAGTACTTGTGAGTGGTAGGGAGCATTCGGTTATGTGTTTATGCCCGTTTTCCCTGCTATAATCTTGCCTGAAATGAGTACCTAGTTTAAGGAGTAGTTCTGTGGCCCTTGAGCCCATACAACCGCAACAATACCAAGCGTTTTTAGACGCTAAAAGCGAACTAATTCAGTCTCGTTTTGACGAACTAGGTGACTTTACCTCTGGTGTTGCGTTAGAAGTATTTCCTTCGAAGCCAGAAAACTACCGCATGCGTGCGGAGTTTCGTATGTGGCACGAAGGTGACGATCTATATTACGCTATGTTTCCACCGGGTAATAAATATCAACCTATTCGTATAGACTCTTTTCCTCAAGCTAGTGAGCGTATTAATGAGTTGATGCTGCCTTTGTTGGATGGCATTAAGGCTTCGCTTGTATTGAGCAAAAAACTATTCCAGATCGATTTCCTGAGCAGCCAACGTGGCGAAATTTTAGTTAGCCTGTTATACCATAAGCAACTAGGGGACGATTGGTTAGTGCTGGCAGATGCCTTACGTATTGAACTGGGTATTAATATTATTGGTCGTGCGCGTAAACAAAAGCATGTTTTGGGCATGGGTTATATTATGGAAACCCTAGACATACAAGGCCGCCAGTATCACTACCAGCAAGTGGAGAACGCATTTACTCAACCTAATGCGGGTGTTAATGAACAAATGATTACCTGGGCCTGTGAAAGCGTTGAACGTTTTGGCCCCATGGACAAGCCAGATTTGTTGGAGTTGTACTGCGGTAATGGCAACTTCACAGTGCCTTTAGCCACCCAGTTTCGTAAGGTAATGGCCACCGAAATTGCTAAATCTTCGGTTAACTCTGCCAACTTTAACCTGACTGAAAATAATGTTGATAACGTTACTATCGTACGTTTGTCTAGCGAAGAGATGACCGAAGCCTTAGCAGGCACCCGTCCCTTTAGGCGCTTAGCTGATGTAGACTTAACCAGTTTTGATTTTGGTACTATTTTAGTAGACCCACCAAGGGCTGGATTAGATCCAGACACCTTAGCATTAGTGCAACAATTTGATCAGGTAGTTTACATTTCCTGTAACCCCGATACATTGCTGGACAACTTACAAGAACTCAAACAAACCCACGAGCTAAAACGCTTGGCTTTATTTGATCAATTTCCATACACCCACCATGCAGAATGCGGTGTGGTGCTGCATAAACGTAATTCATAGGACATATCATGACCGATACACGACCAGAAGGTCTTCAAAAAATCAAACACATCGTTGCCGTAGCCTCAGGCAAGGGCGGTGTAGGAAAATCTACCACCACGGTTAACGTGGCTTTGGCCATGGCTAAAGCGGGTTTTAAAGTAGGTGTTTTAGATGCCGATATTTATGGCCCAAGCCAAGGTCTAATGTTGGGAATTGCCGAAGGTAGTCACCCAGAAACGATGGACGAAAAGTGGTTTGTGCCTATTCAAGCTCATGGTGTTAGTGTGATGTCTATGGCCTTTTTGGTGGATGCAAATACGCCTATGGTATGGCGTGGTCCTATGGCAGCAGGCGCATTGCAGCAAATGTTATTGCAAACAGCGTGGGGCGAGTTGGACTACTTGTTTGTTGATATGCCTCCTGGTACAGGCGACATACAATTGACCTTATGCCAAAAAGCGCAAGTGTCTGGAGCGATTATTGTAACTACCCCGCAAGACTTAGCCTTGCTCGACGCCCGCAAGGGTATTGTAATGTTTAACAAGGTAAACGTGCCTGTGTTAGGTATTGTGGAAAATATGAGCACTCATGTATGCAGCCAATGTAACCATGAAGAAGCAATTTTTGGTTCCGGCGGTGGTGCTGCATTAGCCCAAGAATATGGTAGTGAGTTGCTTGCTAGCTTACCCTTAAGTATGGCCATTAGGGTGCTTGTTGATAGCGGTACACCTACGGTGGTAGCTGAGCCTCAATCGGCAGCGGCCAATACCTATATGCAGTTGGCTCACTCATTAGTGGAAAAACTAGATGGAACCAGTCAATCCATGCCTAGCATTAGTATAGATGAAGATTAAATACCATGAGATTAAGTGATAAAGATATTATCGCCGCTTTAAATAGTGGCAAAATTGGCATTGAACCACGCCCTGACGATAGCGTCATCACGGGTGTCAGTGTAGATCTGCGTTTAGGTAATAGCTTTCGTGTGTTTAAGGACCACGCTCGTGCGTATGTAGACGTGAGCGCTAGCCGCGAAGAAATTAACAGCACTCTTGAAGCCATTATGAGTGAAGAAATTGTTGTTGAGAAAGGCGAGAGCTTTTTTCTACACCCTGGTGAGTTGGCGCTCGCGGTGACATTAGAATCGATCACTATTCCTGATGACCATGTTGGCTGGTTAGATGGCCGATCTTCGCTGGCTCGATTAGGGTTGATGGTGCACGTCACAGCACACCGTATTGACCCAGGTTGGAGTGGAGCTATTGTACTCGAGTGTTTTAACAGTGGTAAGTTGCCCTTAGCGCTAAAACCTAACATGACCATTGGTGCGATAAATTTCGAAACACTGTCGAGCCCAGCTCTACGGCCATACAACAAGCGTCCAGATGCTAAATATAAGCATCAACAAAGTGCGGTAGCCAGCCGTATTGACCAAGATAGCTAAGGAGATGGCGTGTGCCAGCTACCTACTGTTAGCTGGACTTAACCCTGGGATCAGTTAAACCATTGGTCAAGTTGAGATAAGTCCTCGCCACTTAACAGACCGCTGGCTTTTTTGAGACGCAATTGATTTAGTACTAAATCAAGCCGCGCATTAGCCCAGTTTCTTTGGGCCGAAAAAACTAGTTTTTCAGCATCCAGAATATCACTCAGGTCTCTTAAGCCCAATTCGTATTCTGTGTTTTTCCCAGCTAAAGACGCTTGTACGGCAGAGCTGAGCTGTGCCAACGCTTGAATTTGTTGGCGACTAGTATCAAGGGCTTGATGCCAGCGTCTAATTTCTTGCTGCGTAGCCTTGACCAGGGCTTGGCCTCGCTGCGAACTGGCGAACCAGGCTTCTTTGGCCTCTTTAGTCTGGGCTTGGTTAAGGCCGCCGTCATAAAAAGTACCTGATATACCTATAGAGAAGGTTTGTGAATCGCCGCTCAGACTGCTGTAATTCTTTGACACACTGATACTTGCTTTAGGGTAGATGCTCACATCTTTAACCTGATAGTTGTGGTATGCCTGTTGAGTGGCAAAACCATTGCTAGCAAGGTCGAGGTTGTTGTCTTGTGCCAATGCAAACCAGTTTTCTAGAGAGTTGGTAGCTACTAGGCTGGCGGCGCTAAAGCTACTAGCTAGGGCAGGGAGTTGCTCTGGTAACGCGTGGTTGGTTAAATTTTCAAGATTAGCGCGAGCTAAGGTTAGATTTTGCCGTACTTGTAACAAGTTCACTTGTAATTGTTGAAAGTTGGCTTTTACATCTTGTAGTTGAATAATACTGGTTATGCCTAGATCAACCTGTTGTTGAGTTTGTTTTAAACGTTGTTCTATAGCGGCAACTTCAGCCATGCTTGAAAAAAGTTGATGCTGTTGTTTGATTACTGCCACATACCGTTCAATGACAGAGAAAATAAGATCTTGGTGAGTCTTTTCGAAGCTAATTCGAGCACCAGCCGCGCTTTGCTGGGCCACTTTCATGCCATAGTATGCATCTAGTCGTAAAGGTAGTGCCATTTGCACACCGTAACTGTGATTGTCTGAGCGTGCATCTAGTGCCAGATTTTGAGTAAAGTTTCCACTAATTTGCGGGCTGAGTGCACTGTTGGCTTGGGGGATGATCTGTAGTCTAGATTCAAGCGTATGCTGAGCGGCTAGGTAACTTGGATCGTTGGCCTGTGCAAGCTGAAACAGCTCTTGAAATTGGCTGGCGTGGCTGCCTATGGCGGTGGTGGCGGTAAAAATAAAGGCAGCAATGCGGTGTGAAGAAGCCAAGGTGTATCCTTAAATAACTTATATGTAATCGGTGAGTGTAACCAAATTGGTGACTATGCGCTAATAGCTTTACTAAGCTTTGCAGAGTAAAGCTATGATATTACGTATAGTTAATTATCTAGCCAGTTAAGTTGCGTCAAATTGAGTTGGTAACGTTTACCATCAGTTTCTTTTTGTACAATACGAACGATGGTGTAATCGAGTTCTGGCGCAAACCAAATCCATGTTTCGCGTTCGGCGTTGCCGCCTCGATCACGTTTCATGCGTACAGATTTGTAATTGCCTAGTGGTGTTTCAATAATGTCTTCGCCATCGGCAATAAAACGATAGGTTTTAAGCAGGCCACCATCAGCTACTTCGTAGGCATAAATCTTCCCCTCAATCGCAGGGGGGGATGCCAAATCAAGCTGCAGTCGCAGCTGTACACTTTGTTTATCCAATGTTTGTGGCACTATGCCCATCACCCAAGAGGATCCCTCTGCGGTATTCTTAACCTTTTTGTTCGGCCAATCAAATGCCACTTCTACGTCACGTTTCTTGTGCAAGATTTTGCGCTGGTAGCTGTAGTGGTTGGGTTGAATTTGATCATCAGCGAATGTAAACAAGGTGGATTCGGTGAAGGAAGCAACCATTGCGCTAGCTTCTGTGGTCAGGCGATAACTGCCATCATCGTTCTTGATTAGACTGCGCTCTGCTTTACCAGAGAGGCTGATGCCCAAATCCCATTGGCTGGTATAAATGGCGTGAAAGGGCCGTAGCTGAGCTATGCTATTGCTGCTCCACAACAATACTAAAAACAGGCCAACTAGGCTAGTGACGTTAGATAAACTTTGCTTTAAACATGACATTGCATTTCCTTGCGGTATGAATACTGGACTCTCACTTTAGGATTGAAACGGCATTCCTTGCGCAGGTAACCGATGGCCATCCATTAATACGGCGTTGTTCTGTAGTTTTAGGCGACCCTCGCAAAACCACTTTATAGCGATGGGGTAAATAATATGTTCTTGTACCAGAACCCTAGCGGCTAGGACGTTAGGTGAATCCAAATCTAGAACAGGTACCAATGCTTGTAAGACAATAGGACCGCCATCAAGTTCACTAGAGACAAAATGCACGCTGGCCCCATGTTGGTCAACTTCTGCTTCTATGGCACGTTCATGAGTATTAGTCCCCTTAAACAGGGGTAGTAATGACGGGTGAATATTAAGCATCCGACCCTCGTAGTGATGTGTTAACTCGGGCGTAAAGATTCGCATAAAACCAGCCAAAACCACAAGTTCTGGTTGTTTGTCATCTATGGAGTGCATTAACTCACGATCAAACGCTTCACGGCTGCCATAATCAAGGTGATTGATAACTTGAGTTGCAATGCCAGCCCTGGTGGCCCGCGCAAGGCCCATAGCTTCTTGCTTATTGCTAATAACTAATTCAATAGAAGCCACAATAGTGCCAGCAGCAATGGCGTCAATCAGTGCTTGTAGATTGCTACCACTGCCAGAAATAAGCACCACAAGACGTGGTATCTGTTGTAACGATTGTTGATGCATTAAAGTGTCCGAAAGTTGAATTAACGCAAAACAACAGCGTCTTCAGAGCCAGTGTTTTGTTTAATGTGGCCAATAACCCACGGGCGTTCGCCTGCATTAGAAAGAGACGCTAGCGTTTTCGCTTGGTCTTCTTCAGCCACTACAATCACCATACCTACACCACAGTTAAATGTGCGGTACATTTCAGTATCGGTAACGTTACCATTAGTTTGTAACCACTTGAATACAGCCGGTTGTTGCCATGAATTAGTGTCAATTACAGCCACGCTATCTGCTGGTAATACCCTAGGAATGTTTTCAAGCAAACCGCCACCAGTAATGTGGGATAGGGCTCTTACATCTACCTGCTTAAATAATTCTAATAAGGCCTTTACGTATATACGGGTGGGTTCCATTAGGGCTTCACCTAGGCTGGTGCCACCAATGTCTTGTTGTAAGTCGGCTTGGCTTACTTCAATAATTTTGCGAATTAAGGAGTAACCGTTAGAGTGTGGGCCCGAAGCAGGCAACCCGATAAGCACATCACCTGAAGCCACTTTGGTGCCGTCTATGATTTTGCTCTTTTCTACAATGCCTACACAAAAACCAGCAAGATCGTAATCTTCACCTTCGTACATACCTGGCATTTCGGCTGTTTCACCACCGACTAAAGATGCGCCTGCAAGTTCACAGCCTTCGCCGATTCCAGTCACTACTCGTGTTGCAATCTCTACGTCTAGCTTGCCAGTGGCATAATAGTCTAAAAAGAACAGTGGCTCTGCACCGGCAACAATTAAATCGTTAGCACACATGGCCACTAGGTCGATGCCAATATGATCATGTCGGTTAAGTTCTAAGGCTAGCTTTAGCTTTGTGCCTACACCATCCGTACCGGAGACAAGTACCGGTTCGTCATAACCTTTAGGTAATTCGAATAGTGCTCCAAATCCACCTAGACCGGCCATTACTTCTGGGCGGCGGGTGCGCTTAGCGACACCTTTAATACGTTCAATTAGAGCGTTGCCTGCATCGATATCGACACCAGCGTCTTTATAGCTTAGGGAATTGGTAGGGGCTTCAGTGCTCATGGCAGGGGGGTGACCTTAGGCGATTAAATCAAAGTAGGCATATTTTATCACTCTCCCGACGTTTCATCACCCGCTTATAGAGGAAGTTTGGAGGTTTTTTGTACTTTTCTTGCTAGCGGCACAGACTCATATTGATTATAGTTAGGTTAGAATTACATTAGACCAAAAAAATCAACTAATCCCATGGTTACCAAAGATACTGTATGGCGTTAATATTGCGAAAAATAGTGGCTAAGCCGCTGTGGAAAATAACTTCTACATTACTTCTGCTACTGTTATCTGCTCCAGCATTTAGTTTCACGGTAGACGGTCTTTATAGTGCCGAAGTTGCAGTGGAAGACCAATCCTCTGCACAGATGTTGAGGGCCAAAAAAGAGGGTCTCACTCAAGTGCTGGTTAAAGTCACTGGGCAAACACAGAGTCTAAATAACCCTCGTATACGCACTGCACTAGTAGATGCAGATGATTACTTGCAGCGCTTTTCTTTTACTACCAAATTAGCTAATGGTAATCCGCAAGCGGTGATAGAGTTGGCTTTTGATAAGTTGCAGGTTAATCAGTTGATTCGTGATTCTGGGCTACCTATATGGGGCAGCGACCGTGCAGCCGTATTAGTTTGGTTGGTGGAAGATATCCAGGGCACACGTCAGATTGTAAATGATGATGATCACCCTATGGTGGCTCAAATTATGTCCCAAGCAGATCAGCGAGGGATGCCATTATTGTGGCCATTGTTAGATTTAGAGGATCAGGTGGCCATCAACGCGGGCGCTCTGTGGGGTTTGTTTAGAGATGCTATTAAAAATGCCTCCAGTCGTTACCAAGCCGACGCTGTGTTAGTTGGACGTATGTTTCAGGATAGTCAGCAGTTATGGCGGGTTGAGTGGAACTTCTGGCTCGACGAAGTTGAACAGCAGTGGTCTTCTGAAGGTGATGACCTGGCTGCCTTAGTAGATCCTTTGCAGGATCGTTTATCATCAAGCTTGGTGGCTAAGTTTGCCTTAGCTAGCAGTATTAAAGGTGCAAGTGATGATGCAAATCAGAGCGCAATATTGCGAGTAGACCAGGTGACACAGTTTGATGATTACGTTGAATTACGGGCAATGCTGCAAGCCATTGCTGGTATACAAAGAGTGCAGCTGCATAGTGCTAATGGCGATACTCTAGAATTTCGAATTTTTGCTCAATCTCATCTTGCCCAAGTAAAATCGATTGTTGATCTAAAACGACGGTTGCAGCCGGTGGATGACATTGATACCGAGCAGGACATTGACGCTGATGATGGACCTTTATGGCACTATCAATGGCATTAACATAAGGAACGTTTCTAATGACACAGGCTCAGACAGGGTTATTGTTTTTTGTAGGGCTTATTGTGGCAGGTTTGCTGTATTTGCTGCAGCCCGTGCTTACACCGTTTGTAGTTGGTATTGGCATCGCCTACTTGGCAGATCCTTTTGCTGATCGTATAGAAGCCAGAGGGTTTAGTAGAACGGTTGCAACCATTATTGTATTTGTGGTGTTGACGCTGATATTGGGGGCTATAATTTTGGTCCTAGTGCCTTTGCTAATTAAGCAAATTCAAACCTTGGTACAAATGTTACCCAATATTGAGGGTTGGTATAATGCGACCCTGCTACCATGGTTGCAATCCTCTTTAGGCATAGATGTTAAAAGCATGAACTTGGACCTGGTTACCGAAGGGCTTTCCGCTGAGTGGAAACAAACAGGAGGAGTGATTTCGCGAGTAGTTCAATATGCTACGCGTTCAAGTATGACCTTAATCTCCACCTTAGGCTCCATGGCTATGATCCCTGTGGTGGCATTTTATATGCTAAGGGATTTTGATCTTCTTACATCTCGGATTAAAGCCTTATTGCCCATTAATGTTCAGCCCCGTGTGAGTGCATGGGCGCTTGAGAGTAATGATGTGTTGGCTGCGTTTATGAGAGGCCAACTGTTGGTCATGTTTAGCTTAGGGGTGATATACGCTTTAGGGCTGAGTTTAGTAGGCTTAAACTATGCGCTGTTAATTGGTATCTTGGCTGGTTTAGCCAGTATTGTGCCTTATTTAGGTTTTGTTGTAGGTATTGCTGCAGCCATGACTATTGCGTTTTTCCAGTTCGACGGATACATGCCGCTAGCCCTAGTACTTGCAGTGTTTGCTATAGGGCAAATGATAGAGAGTTTTGTGTTAACCCCGCTTCTTGTGGGTGACCGTATTGGCTTGCATCCGGTGGCTGTGATATTTGCAATTTTAGCAGGTGGTCAACTGTTTGGGTTCATGGGCATTTTGCTAGCGTTGCCAATTGCTGCTGTGATTATGGTATTGTTGCGCAATCTTCATACGGGCTATATAAACAGCTCATTGTATGGTCAGCAGGATAGTGAATGACATCTAATGCAGTAACAAACACGCCTAAGCATCTTGGCTCTCGGCAACTTACGTTAGGTGTGACTTTAAATATTCAGCAACAGCTGAGCAATTTCAGTTTTAGTGGCGCACCTGCATTGGCTCAAACTGTGGATCTACTGCTGCTCAGTGAGCAGGCCGATAGTGTGTACGTGTTTGGTGCTCAAGGTGTGGGTAAAAGCCATTTATTGCAAGGTTGCGTACTTAAAGCTCAAGAAATGGGCCAGGAAGCGGTCTACATAAGCTGCAGCGAACTGGTGCAAATACCTACTCATCAAGCCAGTGACTGTTTGGCAGGATTAGAGAACAATGCCTTGGTCTGCGTTGACGACATAGACTGTTTGGTTGCTGATAGTCACTGGGCCCAAGCTTGGTTTCATTTGTATAACAAGTTAATGCAGCAAGGTAACCACCTTGTTATGTCTGCTACATCAAATCCAAGGACGATAGATTGCTCGCTTAACGACTTGCGTTCTCGCTTGCAACTAGCCAATGTTTTTCAATTGAATGCATTGGATGAAGTGGCGAGCGGGCAATTATTACAAGCTAAAGCCAAGCAAAAGGGGTTGCAGTTAACCGACGAACAAGTGGCCTACATTTTTTCACGTAGTCCAAGAGGCTTAGCTAATTTATTGGTGGTTTTAGATTTGTTAGATGCAGCTTCATGGCATGAAAAACGACGTATTACTATCCCGTTTATCAAGCAGGTAATGGCGTGGTAGTACAAACAAAGGTTTTTAAAGGACCAGGATTAAGCATATGGTGATGCGTTTAAGAATTGGCTTGGTAGTATGCTTAACACTTAGCTTAGCTATGTTGACAGCGTGTTCAAGCGTTCCCGATAGGCAGGTAATAGAGGTTAATTCAGATCCTAGGGATCCATTTGAAACCTTTAACCGTAAAACCCATGCATTTAATAATGCGGTGGATAAAACACTTTTGGCCCCCGTGGCCGGTGTGTACGAAAATGTAACACCAGACGTTGTTGAAAAGGGCGTAAGCAACTTTTTTTCTAACCTAAGTGACGTGGGGAATTTTTTAAACCACGGTTTACAGCTGAAACCTAAAAAGGCTGGCAAAGACCTTGGCCGTTTAGTGATGAACACAACTCTAGGTTTGGGCGGTATCATTGATGTAGCGTCTAATTTAGGCATCTACCAAGAACCTGAAGATTTTGGTCAAACCTTAGGCTACTGGGGCGTTAATCCTGGCCCCTATATAGTATTGCCCTTTCTTGGCCCTAGTACATTAAGGGATACGGGAGCCATATTAATTGATGCGGGCTCTAACCCAATCAACAGGTATGACCCATTGGCTCACCGACTTGTTATCTTGGCCATACAAGTAGTAGACCTCAGGCACCAGCTTGGTGACTTGGAATCGCTGATTAGCGGAGATGCCTATATTTTCTTGCGCGAGGCCTACTTACAGCGTCGAGAACACTTGATAAGAGACGGTGTACCCAGTGATGATGACGATTTTGACGATTTTTAAGGGCTACGACTAAGGTTGTACTTGTCAGCCGGCCCTAAAGAGCATATTGTGGCGCTATTAGGCCACTAATTACGGGCCTGGAGTAAGTTGTACTATGGAACCTGACGTCAGTCAGATCCTGATCGTTGCTAGCGATCTCGACCTTAAACATAAAATTACCCAACATTATGCAGCACGTCGTTTTCATGTGACTGCAACTAACGATCCGCTCCACGCATTGGACTTTCTTTCTAATGCAGTGGTGAATTTGGTATTGTTTCAATATAATCCGCAAGACCCCACTTTAACGGCTTTATTACAAGATATGCTGGATAAGTGTGCTGAAGTCCCTCTTATTGTACTCACCCATATTGAGTCTGCTCAAAGCATAACTAATATGTTGCGTTTAGGCGTGACTGATATATTTAATTTGCCTTTAGATACTTTGGTTGAGTTGGATCAAAGCGTCACGCGCCATGTCAAACGGTCTGCGCTATTTTATGAAAACCTGCAGTACCGCCAAGAATTAGAAGTAGTTCATCGTCAAGTGAATAAAAACCTTGCTGAACTGCAACAAGACCAGATTGCTGGGCGTTTAATTCAGCAACGTATGATGCCGCCAGAAGAGTGCAGCATTAACGGTTTGAGTATGCACCGATATATGAAGTCCTCACTTTATTTGAGCGGAGATTTTGTTGACTATATTCGTTTGGATGAACATCGTGTTTTGTTTTATCTGGCTGATGTGTCAGGTCACGGTGCATCGTCTGCATTTTTATCCGTTTTACTGAAGAATATTACCAATCGTCTTACTCGAGAACACCTTGAATCAGATGTCAATGGTGTGATTTCACCGGCTACAGTTGTGGCCCAAATCAACAGTGAGTTGCTTGATTTTGATATTGATAAACACATGACCGTGTTTATGGGTATGTTGGACCGAAGCAACCATATGCTCACCTATTGTGTCGGTGGGCACCTGCCTATGCCGCTGCTATCACAGAATGACGAGGTGCACTATTTGTCAGGTTTAGGCAGTGGGTTACCTGTGGGGTTATTTGACGATGCGCAATATATAGACCTGACACAGCAGCTAGAAGCAAACTTTAAGTTGTTGTTAAGCTCAGATGGTATTTTTGAAATACTGCCCTCTGATCAAATTGCAGATAAAGAAGAGCAGTTACGCAATGTTTTGCAACAATGTGGCAGTCGCTTACAAAAATTAGTAGACGCTTTAAATATTAATAGCCTTGATGCTGTTCCTGATGATATTGCCTTGTTAAGTATCTGTGGAGAGGCATATGCTTAAAGGGCGGATTGTAGTGGCCGATCACGATGGGACTCATGTGATCAAATTTTTGGGCGATGTCAGGTTAACCCTGTGCCCAGCTTTGGATCAATACCTAGATAATATTTTTAATAGTAGTTACTTTAAAACCATTCTCATTGATTTGACAGAAACAGAAGGGATTGATTCCACCACCCTTGGCATGTTGGCTAAAATGTCGATCCGCATGAAGAAAAAAATGGGTTTTGTGCCCACCTTAGTCTCTATCAATGAGAATATAACTAGGGTGATATTGAGCATGGGTTTTGATAAAGTATTTGTATTGGTTAAGCACTTAGATGAAGAATCAGAACCGATGCAAGAGTTGGCTCAAGGTGACTTTTCTGACCTTACGGTGCAGCAAAAAGTGCTAGAAGCCCACCGAACCTTGATGGGCATGAATCAAAAAAACCACCAAGAATTCAAAAACTTAGTGGACGTTTTAGAGCACCAGTGTCTTATCTAATCTAACCCAGTAAAGCCTCTAACTTCTCTTGATCCCTGGTGAAATTGCGAATACCTTCTGCTAACTTTTCTGTCGCCATGGCATCTTCATTATGCATCCAACGAAAGTTCGCTTGGGTAAGGCTCAATTTGGCTTGTGTTGCTAAGCCCTTTTTACTGTCTAGTTGTTGAACTAAAATTCCGTTATCGTCAGCTAAGTCCTGCATTAGGGCAGGGCTAATGGTCAAACGGTCACAACCGGCTAGCTGTTCAATTTCTTGTGTGTTTCTAAAGCTCGCACCCATTACTACAGTCTTGTAGCCATGTTGCTTGTAGTAATCAAATATTTTGCTCACCGAAATAACGCCAGGATCTTCTGCAGGGGCAAAACCTTCTACCTTCATTGCAGCTTTGTGCCAATCCATAATACGGCCTACAAATGGCGAGATTAAATAGACACCTGCTTCTGCGCAGGCAATGGCTTGGGCAAAACTAAATAATAACGTTAGGTTGCAATTGATACCTTGCCCTTCAAGTTTCTTGCCTGCCTGAATGCCTTCCCATGTAGAGGCTATCTTAATTAAAACACGGTCTTTACTTACACCCTGTTGACGGTATAAATCAATAATTTTAAGGGCGCGGGCAACGGTAGCGTCTGTGTCGAAAGACAAGCGAGAATCTACTTCTGTAGAAATGCGGCCGGGCACAGCACTGAGGATCACCTTACCAATGGCTACCGCTAGGTAATCACAGGTGTTATCCATTTGCGCTTGGCTATTGCCACCTTGCGCTGATGCCCATTGCTTAGCTTCAGTTAACAGGTGTGCGTACTGAGGCATTTGTGCCGCTTTTAACACCAAAGAGGGGTTAGTGGTTGCGTCTTGTGGCTGGTATTGTTTAATGGCTTCTAAATCGCCTGTATCAGCTACTACTGTGGTCATTGTTTTAAGTTGTTGCAGTTTATTCATTGCTGATGTGTTATCTCGGTTATTGGTGTTGGCGCTGTTTCAATTAAGTTTAACGCATCGTACATCACTTGGATGCTAGCGTTACTGCCATGGATATTATCACTAATATGGCGTCGTAGGGCGCGGGCACCCGGCAATCCTTGAAAAAGGCCCATAATATGCCCACTCATGTGGTGCAAAGATGTGCCTTGTTCATGATGTTGTTGCATATAAGCAAAGTAACTAAGGGCCGCTTGGCGGCGCTCTGGCAGAGGCAGGCTGCCATCATAGAACTGTTGGTCTACTTGGGTGAGCAGGGCGCTATTATGGTTGGCAACACGGCCTAGCATAACTCCATCTACCTGAATTAAATGTTGGTGACAGTCGGCAATGTTATCAATGCCGCCATTGATGATGATTTCTAAATCAGGAAAATCAGCTTTTAGGCGATACACCTTGTCATATTGTAGTGGCGGAATTTCGCGATTTTGTTTGGGTGACAAACCCTTCAAAATGGCATTACGGGCGTGCACGATAAAGGTATCACAACCACTTTGGCTCACTTGCTCTACAAAGCCTGCCAATACATCATAATCATCCACATCATCAATTCCAATACGGTGTTTGATGGTAACGGGAATGGTTACTGCTTCAATCATGGCCTGCATACAATCAGTGACAAGTGTTGGATGTGCCATCAGGCACGCGCCTATCATGTTATTTTGTACCTTATCACTTGGGCAGCCTACGTTAAGGTTTATTTCATCGTAGCCATAGCCTTCACCAATGCGCGCACATTGAGCTAATTCGTCCACGTTACTACCACCTAACTGTAAAGCTAACGGGTGTTCTTGGTCTGAATAACTTAAGAGGTAGTCTTGGTCACCATTAAGAATAGCTCCCGTTGTAATCATCTCCGTATACAGCAAGGCGTGTTGGCTTAATAATCGCGCTAGATAGCGATAATGGCGGTCTGTGACGTCGATCATGGGTGCCACACTAAATCGTCGATTTAGACGAGGCTTTAACTGATGTGATGGAATAGAGTTTGTGATCATGTTTAGTAGCCTCTGCTACGATCTACAAGCCCACTTGGGGTTTTATTATCAGTGATGGCCTGCAGGTTGTTGCCAATTTTCTGTACACAAGCCGCATATTCAGATTGGGCGGAACTATGAGGTGTCATCATCACTTTAGGGTGCTGCCAAAGTTTATGTTCTGCAGGCAAGGGTTCTTGCTCAAATACATCTAGCACTGCTCCACGCAAGTGGTTTTCATCAAGCAACTCTACTAAATCATCCACCATCAAATGTTCGCCTCTGCCCGCGTTAATCACCACTGCACCCTTAGGTAATTGGCTCATGTTTTGGCGATTTAAAATGCCTTGAGTGTCTGGTGTAAGAGGTAACAAGCAGCAAAGCGCATCGGTACGCTTAAGAAAAGGCTCTAACTCTTCAGTACCTGCATAACTTGTGACGCCGTCTAACTGCTTTCTACTGCGACTCCAACCTGCCACATCAAAGCCATAACTTTGAAGGTGCTGAGCCAGCTGTGCGCCTAGTTGTCCCAAACCTAGTATGCCTACACTAAAGCTAGATGCCGGTTTAAAGGGCTGAACTTGCCATTGAGTTTTGGGTTGCTGCTGCTGATAACGATCCATGTCACGGAAGTAGTGTAGCAAAAAATAGCTAAAATATTGATTCATCTGTGCTGCCATACCACCGTCTTCAATACGGTAGATATCAATATGTTTAGGCACCGCAAGGTTACCTAATATTGCATCTACACCAGCGCCCAAATTAAACACTGTGGTTAGGTTAGGGAAACGTTGAAAGAAGGCCTCTGTTGGTTTCCAAACAATACCGTATTTAACCTGTTCTGGATCATTAATCTGTTGCCAATCTTGCACGTTTAGGTGCGGGAACTGTCGATTAAATTCCAGCTGCCACGGTGAAATAGGTTCATGTGAGGTATATAAAGCACAGGTTGTCATCAACTCACCATCCATTTAATTAATACAAAGCTTAACAGACCTACCACAATGGTTGTTAGCAAGTGTTGTCGCCAAAATCCAACTCCTGAGGCCACTAACGCTGCCCAAAAGTAGGGGTTAGCTAAACTTATGTCTAAGTACCCTTCAGGCATCAGAATAAGTGGTGCAATAATGGCACTTAACACTACAGGTGGCACATAACCTAAGGCCTGCTTAAACCACAGTGGAAAGCGAATACGCCCCGCCATGGCAAACATCACATAACGCATAGAAAATGTAACAAGCGCCATGCCCGCAATCATCATGGTTTCATTCATGATTTAGTGCTCCTTGCTTTAGCGTTCGTGGTATTGGTGCTCGTAGTATTAGTTGCCTCGCTTACTACTTTCGCAAGCTTTATTCTGAGTTCAATTTGTTGGGTAGCATATCCGATACAAATTCCAGATAGCGCAGCGATCACCAAGCCCAGCTGATGGGGTAGGTCACGCAGAATTATTGCAAAGGTAGCCGCACTTATCACGGCTAACCACATGGGCTTATTACGCAGATAAGGAATGACAATGCCTAAAAAAGTCACCGACATCGCAAAGTCTAAACCCCAGTTTGTCATGTCTGGAAACAGTTCGCCTAAGCCGATACCCAACCAAGTACATAACTGCCAGTTACTATACATGGCCACAATAGACCCCAAAAAGAACCAATGGGCACGGGCTGTGTCCGTGCGGCCTAAATAACGGCCATTAACAACAGCAAAGGATTCGTCTGTTAAACCAAAAGCCAGCAGGGCGCGCCATCCATGAGACAAGTGGCTTACTTTATCCACCAAGGCTGTGGCATAGAGTAAATGGCGTAAATTCACTACAAAGGTTGTGGCAATGATTATGACAGGGCCTACACCCATAGCCAGTAACCCTAAAGCAATAAATTGAGATGAGCCAGCATATACAAATAACGACATAGCCATGGCGCCCCAGATGGACAAGCCACTGGATTCTGCCAAAGTACCAAAGATAATGCCAAAAGGAATAGCACCAATAATCATGGGGATTGTAGCTTTGGCTCCCTGCAGAAACTCGGTGCTATTAGAGGATGACGGGACACTGGATTGAGGGGGAAAATTTGGCATAGTGGTACTTGGTTGTTCTTACTTTTGCTTAGTTACGCTTAACGCAAAGTTTTGATGTCTCTAGACGCTGCATAGAAGTGTGGCAGCAAACACTCATCAATGAATAAGGTGATTATAACGGTAATGTGGTCTAGAGTAGAGTAATTTTAACCTCAGGCCCACCAACTAAAAGACAAGGCAGAGGATCTGTTAAGTGAAATTAAGGAAGTTAGGGAGATGGCTGAGGAGATAAGTGAACAGGGGGAGCAGTAGATGACGTTAATTTGTGCCTATCCTATGTACCAAATGCCTGAATTGGATCAAGTCATTGCTGCATGGTGGCAGGGCGTGCGTAGGCACCTGATAGAACAAGGGCTCAGTGTGGAGGTAGTGTCTAAACTGCCAAAGCTACTGTCCCAGCCTAACGATAATTATGCCCACTGGCGTGATGATAATGTGTTGCTCAGCCAAACTTGCGGCTACCCATTAACCCATGGTTTGCAGGGCCAGGTGCAATATGTTGCTACCCAAAGTTATCATACCCCCTTTAGTCATGGGCCAATGTATAATAGTGTGGTTTTGGTGCGAGACAAGAGCGGTGCTAAGCACATAAAAGAGATGTTCAATACTCGAGTTACAGTAAATAGTGACGACTCTCAGTCTGGCTACCATGCGTTACGGGGCTTAATCGCACCTTTGGCCCAAGGTGAGGCTTTCTTTTCAGAGGTTATTGAATCCTCTTCACACAGAAAAAGCATAGCGTTGGTGGCTCAAGGACAGGCCGATATTTGTGCAGTGGACTGTGTCACCTATAGCCTGCTGCAAGCTCATGCACCGTTAGAAATAGCAAAATTACGTATTTTAACCACTACACAAAGTGCACCTTGCTTACCCTATATTACCAGCTTATCAACATCACCTGAGGTGCTGGTTAAGCTACAATCAGGTTTAATAGCGGCAGGCTTAGACCTCGCTTTACTAGCCATACGTAAGCAATTGATGATGGGCCCCGTTTCGATTTTGGGTGGAGTTAAACCTTATCAAGAAATAGTAGACCAAGCCGACAAAGCAGCAGATTTGGGCTATGAGCAACTGATTTAAAATGACAAACAACCTTTACCGTTAGAAATGCTAGGACAGTGACAGATGCTGACACAAGTAATCTGTAATCATACTTACACATTAATAGGGCCTTAAAGTGACGTATTCAGACATTATTCAATTTTGGTACACAGAAATACCACCGCGTAACTGGTTTGTTAAAGACCTGGCATTCGATACTATGCTCAAGAGGCGGTTTAGCGATATACACCAGCAAGCCGCGGCAGGGGAGTTGGCCCATTGGAGGCAAAAGCCACTCGGTAAGTTAGCAGAGATTATAGTGTTAGATCAGTTCTCCCGTAATCTATTTAGAGACTCACCTAAAGCTTTCGCTTACGATGCCCACGCCTTAGTGTTAGCCCAAAGTGCTATTGAACAGGGCGCAGACTTAGACTTACTTCCCAAGCAAAAGAGCTTTATGTACATGCCGTTGATGCACAGCGAATCCGCATTAATACACCAGCAGGCCGTTCTACTGTTCAACCAGTCGGGCCTAGAAGACAACTATAACTTTGAGCTTAAACATCAAGTCATCATAGATCGTTTTGGGCGGTATCCACATCGTAATAGCCTTCTAAATAGGCCTTCAACGCCAGAAGAACTAGCGTTTTTAAGCCAGCCAGGATCGTCGTTTTAGTTTTGAAACTACGGGTGGTGATATTACAATTAGTGCTTATAGTGAAGATGAATGGTTTAGTAAGAATAAATTAGGGGAAAACCATGGGAATTTTGGACAAGGCTAAAGAAATCAGTGGCAGAGTTACTGATTCGGTTACTAACTTCAGTAGCGACGAGGTGATAGCAAATACAATAATTAAGGCAGTTGAAAAGCAAGAAAAGGTTAATCTATTACTCCAAGAAAAAGGCTCTAATTATCGCGTTAATGGTATTGATCTAGGAATGAGTATCCCTCCAACAGTTACATTTGGCGTTCGCCGCATAGACGAAGATGCAGCAGGCGATAAAACGGGGCTTTCAGAGAGTGCAGAGAGTACTGAAAATCTGGAAAAACGTGACGGTTAGTGTATAACACAGTGCATTTGGAGCACTAAATATGGAGAACCCCTATGTCCGTGAACGATACTAATACGCTTGTCACCACACAATGGTTAGATACCCATATTGGTAGCGCTAACTTAAAGCTCATTGATGCGTCCTGGTATTTACCCAACATGCAGCGCAATGCTTATGCTGAATATAGTGCTTCGCATATTCCGGGAGCGCTATTTTTTGATATTGATAAAACCTGTGACGAGACGTCTAATTTGCCACATATGGCTCCGTCCGTTGAGGCATTTACAGCCTATCTATGTGCGATGGGTATAACTGGTTCACATCAGGTGGTGATCTATGACGGGGCTGGATTGTTCTCTGCTGCGAGGGTTTGGTGGCTGTTTAAATTGATGGGCCTCGATAACGTGGCCGTGCTTGATGGTGGCCTACCAAAATGGAGTTCGGAGGGTCGAAAAGTTGATGCTCTAATCACTCAGTTTGAGCGAAGCCAGACCATTAAGTGCAATCAACGGCCGATGATGAAGGATGTTGCCCAAGTTGTGCAAGCTGCAAAATCTAAGAATTATGAAATTATTGATGCGAGGGCACCGGGACGCTTTCTAGGAATAGACCCAGAACCCCGTATAGGACTGCGGTCTGGACATATACCTGGGTCGAAAAACGTGTTCTTTAAAACACTCTTGCGGGATGACCACACGATGAAAAGCCCAGAAGATCTGCGCGGCATTTTTCTAACTGCGGGTGTTGATATGAGTAAACCGGTGATTACTAGCTGTGGGTCAGGAATCACTGCAGCTATTTTAAACCTAGCGTTAGCACAAACTGGAAAGAAAGATCATTTTCTATATGACGGCAGTTGGGCTGAATGGGGTATGAGCCAAACTCTGCCTGTTGAAACAGGATAGCTTGTTAAAGCGGTTAATGAAGGGGCGAGTGGCCCCTTCAGGTCATCAACCCCAAATGTTTTTGTTCTGTCTAGTCGCTGGTCCAGTCTCAGGTTTGTTGGCTGAGGTGTTTCTTGGTGCTGAGCTTCTAGGCTTTGATTCAGACCAAGGCTGGGGTGGTTTGCTGGTGCGAACATAATTCAAAATTGAAACAGGCACCACCTTTCTAACCGGAAATCCTTCAATCTCTTTGCGGTTTATGATGTGGTTTAAGCGGCTTTCAATGGCACATAGATTTTTAAAATCACCCCAGGCTACAAAGGAGATAGCTTCGCCAGTCGCTCCTGCACGGCCTGTGCGGCCAATTCGATGAATGTATTCTTCTGGCTTAAATGGCATGTCATAGTTAACTACGCGGCTAAGCTCACCAATGTCTATGCCTCGTGCTGCAACGCCTGTGGCGACTAAATATTTTAGTTTTCCAGATTTAAAATCGGCCAAAATCTTCTCGCGTGATGCTTGGCTTTTATCACCATGAATGGCATCGGCGACAATATCACGCTTTGAAAGCTGGTCTACTAGTTTAGCAGCGCCGTGTTTTTTCTCGATAAAAATCAGCGCCTGATCCCATTTTTGATCGGTAATTAAATGACTAAGCAACGCAGACTTTCTGTCTTTATCTACGGTAATTAACCACTGGTCTATGTTAGGTGCGGTGGTTGTTTTTGGCGAAATAGACAACTCGACAGCTGGGCTGCTCATTGCGCCATCAGAAAAACTATCGGCAAGGGTGAGCACGTCGTCGCTTAAAGTGGCAGAAAACATTAAGTTTTGGCGAGCCTCTGGCAAACGCTCAATAATTTTATTGATTTCGGCGCCAAAGCCCATATCCACCATTCTATCGGCTTCATCTAACACTAGTATTTCTAGTTCATCAAAATATAGGGCGCGTTGGTGGGCCAGATCAAGCAGCCTGCCTGGTGTAGCCACTAAAATATCAATGCCTTCTATTAAACGCTGCTTTTGTGGTTCGGTGTCAATACCGCCATAAACTGCCATAGAGCTTAGGCTCAGGTGTTTACTATACTCTGCAACATTGGCAGCAACTTGAACAGCTAATTCCCGTGTAGGGGTAAGGATAAGAGTGCGTACACGTTTACCGCGTAATTTTCGATCTTTGTTAAGGTTTTCTAATATGGGTAAAACAAACGCAGCAGTTTTGCCAGTGCCTGTTTGAGCGGTGGCAATAAGGTCTTTGCCAGACAGAATGACAGGAATAGCTTGAGTTTGGATAGGCGTAGGGACCGTATAACCTAAGTCATCAATAGCTTGTAAAATAGGATCGCATAATCCAAGATTTGAAAATGACATAGTAGCCCAGATAAGTTGTGTTAAAAATAATAGGGCTTATTATAGCAGTAAGGGTTTAGATACGGTGCGTTGATTATTGCTAATTATAGACGCCGCTTTCTAATAATTATTACTGTGAGGCCATGTGGCCTCATAAATAGACTGTAAGCACCTATGTCGATTTAGATGAGCGAAAAAATGAATTTTCAAGAAATTGAATACGCAGGATTCCGGTCGTGGCCAGCTTTTGAGGAATCGGAAGTCGATGGAGTTGTACTGCGCTATTCCCATGGCCATACGAAAAGAGCGAATTCAGCGAATATAATCCTACATCAAAAGGGCGATTACGCGTCCCTTGTTAGCAGATGTGAAGAGTACTTTGAAGATAAAGGGCTTATATCTACCTTTCGTCTTCCTACATACTGTAATAACGAACAACTGGATAGTTATTTGGAGGGGATGGGGTATAGATTGATGGATCGTTCCTTGATTCTATATAGGTCGCTTGAAGGCTCATCATTTTATGGCCCGGAATTTATAGTGAAGAATAGTCACGAATGGATGAAGTCTTATTGTCAAATAAGCGAGACTGACATCAATAGACATGAAGCCCATCTAGAAATACTAAAACGTATTAAAGATAAAGTGTTAATGGCTGTGTTGGTTGAGAATGAAGTGGAAATTGCCTGTGGTGTTGGTGTGATTAGTAATGGATATTTTGGACTATTCGATATGGCTACTGAGAAAAGCGCCAGGAATATGGGCTATGGTACAAAGTTACTAAACGGAATGCTGGGTTGGGCCATGACCAATGGAGCGACTAAAGCATATCTTCAAGTAGTCGCCGATAATCAACCGGCCATAAATCTTTATAAAAAACTGGGGTACCAACCTTGCTATGAGTATTGGTATCGCATTGGGAGCAGAGCTAACAAACCAATGCACGCGACCAGCGCGTGATTAAGTCGTAGTCGTTAAGCTAGCATTTTCCACTCATTTCACTTATATTGTATACAATATCATGTACAATTTAAGTGAAACTTCTATGACCGAAGCATATCCCAGAGATTTGATTGGCTATAATGGCCAGCCTCCTAAAGTAGAATGGCCCAATAAAGCCCGTATCGCGTTGTCCTTTGTTCTTAATTATGAAGAAGGTGGTGAGCGCTGTGTATTGCATGGCGATAACGAGTCTGAAGCATTTTTATCGGAATTAATTGGTGTGCAACCGTACCAAGGTGTGCGTCACCCGAGTATGGAATCTATCTACGAATACGGTAGCCGTGCGGGTGTGTGGCGTATTTTGAATCTATTCAAAAAACACGATATTCCCCTTACCATCTTTGCCGTTGCTATGGCAGCTCAGCGTCACCCAGAAGTTGTGCAAGAAATGCACTCCCGTGGCCACGAGATTTGCAGCCACGGGTTACGTTGGATTGATTACCAATACATGGACCCTGAGCTAGAGCGTGAGCACATGCTTGAGGCGATCAGCATTCTTACTCAAGTGACAGGCGAGCGCCCTTTAGGTTGGTATACAGGGCGTAATAGCCCTAATACTCGTGACCTTGTCATGGAAGAGGGTGGCTTTGCTTATGATTCTGATGATTATAGTGATGACTTGCCTTTTTGGAGCCGTGGTTCAGATGGCAAAGGTAAACCTCATTTGGTGATCCCCTATACGTTAGATACTAACGACATGCGTTTTGCCACACCCCAAGGGTTCCATACCAGCGAACAGTTCTTTCAATACCTTAAGGACGCGTTTGATGTGCTTTATGCAGAAGGGGCTACCGAGCCTAAGATGTTATCGATAGGCATGCATTGTCGTTTATTAGGCCGCCCTGCAAGGCTTAAAGGTATCCAGCGCTTTTTAGAATATGTTGGCCAGTTTGACGATGTGTGGTGTGCCCGACGGATCGACATCGCACGTCATTGGCAGCAGTATCATCCTGCTTCTGATATTGCTGATAAAAGCAAAGGGCAGAGTTAATATGACATTCTTATCCACATGCACGCCCAGTAAAATGACCCGCGAGGCGTTTGTAGAGCATTTTAAAGACCTTTATGAACACTCTCCTTGGGTTGCTGAAGGCGTGTTTGATTTAGGATTGTCTACCGATTTAGATGATGCTGAAACACTTCTGATAGTATTTCAGCGGATGATGTTGGGTGCTGACAAAAACCAGCAGTTGGCGCTAATTTGTGCTCACCCAGATTTAGCAGGCAAAGCAGCTATTCGTGGAGAGCTAACCGCTGCCTCTACTTCTGAGCAGTCTGGTGCAGGCATTAGTGAATGCACCGAGACAGAGTTTGCTCACTTTACGCAATTGAATGAAGCGTATAAAACCAAGTTTGGTTTTCCCTTTATTAAGGCAGTAAAGGGTAGTGATCGGCATCAGATTTTAGCGGCATTTGAAGCGCGTATACATCACGTTGCAGAGGCTGAATTTGCCCAAGCACTAACTGAAATTAACAAAATCGCCAGCTTTCGCATGGCTGATATGTAATCCACATTGACCCATAGATTAATAGGACACTCCATGACTGACCAACAACGACCTAATAACCCTTACGTTCGTATGACCAATTTGGCTGATGCGCGTTTAGGCGCTGAAGCTATTCATTGTACTGATGATTTTTTTGCTGATATGAATCGCATGCTACAAAACCACGATCCGGTATGGAAAGAGGGGGTTTATGACGACAACGGTAAGTGGATGGATGGCTGGGAATCTCGCCGTAAGCGCCAGCAGGGTCATGACCATTGCACCGTACGTTTAGGTTTGCCTGGTCGCATTCGTGGCCTTAATATTGATACCAGTTTCTTTACAGGTAACTATGCCCCTAGCGTGTCTTTAGAAGCGTGTTACATGGCAGAAGGTGACCCAACGGATACCACTGTTTGGCAAGAAATTCAGCCTGCTTTAAATCTTCAAGGTGATAGTCACCATATTCAAGCCATTGATTGTGATGCAGTATTTAGCCATGTGCGCTTCCATATGTACCCAGACGGCGGTGTTGCCCGTTTACGTATTTATGGTGAAGTGGCTAAGGACTGGTCAGCACAAACTAATGCGTTAGTAGACCTTGCAGCCATGGGTAACGGTGGTCGTGCGTTGTTATGTAGCAATGAGCACTTTGGTACTATGGATAACATTCTAGCTCCAGGTCGTGGCGTTAACATGGGTGACGGTTGGGAAACTGCACGTCGTCGTATTCCAGGTTTTGATTGGGTAATCGTTGCCCTAGGTCACGCCGGAACAGTGAGTGAAATTGAAGTGGATACGGCTCACTTTAAAGGCAACTTCCCAGATTCTTGTTCTATTCAAGCTGCTTTTGTAGAAGGCGGCAGTGATGAGCAAATGGCAGCCCAAAGCCTGTACTGGCCAGAACTATTACCCTCGCAAAAACTTAGTATGCATCACATTCATGCGTTTACAGGTGAGGTGGCTGACTTAGGCCCCGTAACCCACATACGATTGAACATTTTTCCAGATGGTGGTGTTTCTCGCCTGCGTATTAAGGGGCATATTACGGATACTAGCGTTACTGAAGGCAAAGCATCCTAATGGCGGCGTCAATTAGCATTGAAACCCTAACGGCAGAAGCCTTTGCTGACTTTGGTGATGTGATAGAAGCCCATGAGGGTGATGGCTTTGGCATTAACCAGGGGCACACATGGAGGCACCATAAGTTGGCTACTGTAAGTACAGACCAGCTTAACGATGATGCAATCATTAGTATTTTTAGCAGTAAAAGAAGGCCATTGCCCATGGCTATTAACATGATGGAGCGTCACCCTTTAGGTAGCCAAGCCTTTATGCCTTTAACTGAGACGCCGTTTTTAGTAGTGGTTGCAAAGCCTGGGCCGGAACCTAAGCTGGCAGACCTGCGTGCTTTTGTAACCAATGGTAAACAAGGCGTGAATTACAGTACTGGCGTATGGCATCACCCATTATTGATCTTAGCGCCAGAGCAAAATTTTATGGTAGTAGACAGGGCTGGCGAAGGTAATAACCTTAATGAAGTGATGTTTAGTGAGGGCCAGTGTGGTCAGCTAGATGTGACAGACCTTATTAATAAACTAACAAACAGCAGAGAATAATTATGGAAGCTCATTTATTAGAATGGTTGAACTTAGCCATCCGTTGGGTGCATGTGATTGTGGGCATAGCCTGGATCGGTGCTTCTTTCTACTTTGTTTGGTTAGAGAATAACCTAGACCGCCAAGTGAAGAACCAAGAATTAGCTGGTGAGTTATGGGCCATCCATGGTGGTGGTATTTATCACCTGCAAAAGTACAAGTTAGCTCCAAAAACCATGCCTAAGCATTTGCATTGGTTTAAGTGGGAAGCTTACAGCACATGGATTTCTGGTGTGTTGCTGTTAAGCACGGTGTATTACCTTAATGCCGCTACCTATTTAATTCTTCCGGGTTCTCCTGTATCTCCTGCGGCAGGAGTGGCTATTGGTTTAGGCAGTTTGTTGATAGGTTGGTATGTATACGATCTACTGTGTAAGAGCCCATTGCGCCACCAACCATTGTTGTTAGGCTTAGCGTTGATGTTGTTTCTAGTCGCTTTATCATGGGGCTTTAGCCAATTTATGACGGGCCGCGCAGCCTATCTACACGTCGGTGCAGTAATAGGTACTATGATGGTGGGTAACGTATTCTTCATCATTATGCCTGCTCAGAGAAACTTAGTAGGCGCCATAGAGGCAGGCACAGAGCCAGATCCAGCGTTACCTAAGAATGGTTTGTTGCGTTCGCGCCATAACAACTACCTTACCTTACCAGTCATCTTTATCATGATAAGTGGTCACTTTCCAAGTACCTATGGGCACGAGTGGAACTGGGTTGTGTTGTTAGGTTTATCCCTAATAAGCGTTGCTGTACGTCATTACTTTAACACCCGCCATAATAGCCAGCAGTTCCTTTGGGCTTTGCCTGCGGCAGTATTAGCTTTATTGGTGATGGCTTATGTAACGGTACCTCATGTTCCAGGTGCCAGTGCTAAAAATACGGCTAGTGAATCAACGACAGTGATTGCTAGCGTAACTGCGGAGCAAACCCACGCTATTGTGGAGACTCATTGTGCTGCTTGCCACTCAGCTACCCCTTCACACGTGGCGTTCTCTACAGCACCGGCAGGTTTGATTTTTGACTCTATTGACGATATTAAACGCTACAAAGATCGTATATATATACAATCCGTAGCTAGTCATATTATGCCATTGGGCAACAGCACTGGCATGACTCAAGACGAGCGTGACCTTTTGGGTCTCTGGATTATCCAAGGTGCCAATGTTAAATAAGCTGCAACCATTAAATAGGGATTGATCTCATGGGTTTTTTAACCACACATGTATTGGATACGGCGCAGGGTGTACCTGGTAGTAATATGTCTGTCAGCTTATACCGCATTGCAAATGGCGAGCGTCAGCTATTAAGTCAGCAAATGACCAACAGTGACGGGCGCTGCGAAGGCCCCTTGCTAAAGGGTGACGCCTTTGCTGTGGGCGTATATGAACTTGAATTTGGTGTTGAGGCTTACTTTAAGCAAGCCAATGTGGCTCAGCCAAGCCCGGCATTTTTAAGTGATGTTACCTTGCGTTTTGGCATAGCCGAAGCGGGGGATCATTACCATGTGCCCTTGTTGGTTTCGCCATATAGCTATTCTACATACAGAGGTAGTTAACCTAGTGTCTCAATCCTTGCCTAAACCGGTGCCTAAAAAAGACGCTCCAATGGATGCCTATCGGCAACTATTCGACGGCATCCTATCTCAGCGTCTTGCACCTGGTACTAAACTTAATGAAGTGGAGTTAACGCTGCTATTTAGTGTGAGCCGCACGCTCATTAGGCAAGCGTTACAGCGTTTACAGTTAGAGCAGGTGGTAGAGATTCATAAGAACCGTGGTGCCTTTGTTGCGGCGCCATCGCCTGATTTAGCTGAACAAATATTACTAGCACGACACACTATTGAACTAGCCGTTGTGAAGTTAGCATGTCAGCGCTGTACGCCAGATGATGTGCAGCAATTGCAACACATGATAGACCTAGAACAAAGCGCCATTGATCAAGGTGATATGGCCACTGCATTGCGTCGTTCTGGAGAGTTTCATCTGCAACTGGCTATTGTAGCGGGCAATCAGCCCTTCGTGCATGCACTAAGAGGTTTGATCTCTCAGACATCCCTAATTATAACTATGTACAGTTATGGTGGTGGTAATGCCTGTGCTAGGGATGAACATAGCCATTTGCTAGAGGCTGTGAAGATGGGAAATGAGGAGCGAAGCCAGGAATTAATGGCCCATCACTTGGGCCATATAGTTGAAGGTTGTGATTTTACTCAAAGCCCTCAGGTGGCAAATTTGAAAGGTGCATTTGCTCACCTTAGTTCTTAATGCACTACTATTAAGAAGGTTCTAACTCAAGCACATGGCCATAACGAGCCAGTGTTTGTTCGTTGATGGCGTAGAGCGTATCCAACAGGTTCATGTGCATACTACCTGGTCCTAAGGACTTGTTGGCGGCCAGTTCTGCCGCTACACCCATGGTTAACAATGCTTGCACTGCCGCGTCAAATGCGTCGTGGTCTACGGCCATAAAGCACGCCATAAACGCTGTTGTAGCACAGCCCATAGCTGAGATGCGGGTTTGCATTTCATGGCCGTTGGCGATCATGATGGTCTTCACGCCGTTAGTCACTAAATCTGTTTCGCCTGTTTGGGCTACTATACAGCCTTGCTGTAAGGCCAACTCTTGTGCCGCCATAGGGCTGGATGAGCCTGCCAGAGCTTTAATTTCCATTGCATTAGCCCGAATTACATGGGGTCTATACTGCAACAGTTCCATAGCGTAGGCGCAGCGCTTCTTTGAAGCATGTACCGAAACGGGGTCTAAAATCCAAGGTTTTGAATAGTCATTGGCCGCTTGAATGGCTGGGCGAATGGCGGCCTTGCGATTACTATCGAGTGTGCCGATGTTGACCACAAGGCTGTTCGTAACCGATACCAATTCAGTAATTTCTTCTACCCCTATGGTAAAGCATGAGCCGGCGCCCACGGCTAATATGACGTCTGAGGAAATGTCTTGTGCCACAGTGCTAGTGATGCAGTGTACTCTTGATCGTTTGCGACCCAATGCAGCAAGTGCTTCTGCAGCGCCTTTGGCGTAATGAGCGGTGAGTTGGTACTGGCGGGCACTAGTCGACAAGCTGTTGGACATGGTCTTTCCTTGTTTGAAGTCGGGTATAGCAAAATTACAAACTGTTGCTATTCTCGCACATGCGCTTGGGTCAGGAAACAGTAGGGTGGTTAAATTACATAGGATAAATCATGCTTTTTTACCAAACTAAGGCTATGATTAATCTTTCACATCTATCTGTAAGGTTTTGTTTATGACAATCGCTGATTTAGGCCAGAGTTTAACTGTACTGTTTTTCGCTATGGTGGCCGTGCTCATCATCTTTAAAGGTATCCGTATGGTACCTCAAGGACATAACTGGACCGTTGAACGGTTTGGTAAATACACTCGCACACTGAACCCAGGATTACATTTGTTAGTGCCATTTATAGATGCAGTGGGTCAAAAGCTCAATATGATGGAGCAGGTGTTAGATGTAGACCCACAGGAAATTATCTCGTCAGATAACGCACAAGTAATGACGGATGCTGTGTGCTTTTATCAGGTACAAGATGCAGCTAAAGCCGCTTATGAAGTAAACGATTTAGAACGCGCAATGAAAACCTTGGTAATGACCAATATCCGTGCTGTATTGGGGTCTATGGAATTGGACGAGATGTTGTCTAATCGCGAACGTATCAATAGTAGTTTGCTTGCAAAGGTCGATGACGTTACAGACCCTTGGGGCATAAAAGTGACGCGAATCGAAATTAAAGACATTGCGCCACCGCAAGATTTGGTCACAGCGATGGCTCGACAAATGAAGGCCGAGCGTGAGAAACGTGCTCAAATTTTGGAAGCTGAAGGTGAAAAAGAAGCAGCAATTAAAGTAGCAGAAGGACAGAAGCAGTCAGAAATTCTTAAAGCTGAAGGTCAATTAGAAGCGGCTAAGCGCGAAGCAGAAGCCCGTGAGCGATTGGCAGAAGCAGAAGCGAAAGCCACTCAAGTGGTATCTGAAGCAATTCAAAATGGCGACTCCCGAGCGGTAAATTACTTTATTGCCCAAAAATACATCGATGCTTTAGGTAAATTAGCGGCATCTGATAACAATAAAGTGATGATGATTCCACTTGAAGCTAGTAGTGTTATTGGCTCTATCTCTGGAATCACCGAGCTTGTTAAAGACATGAGTGATAAAGCCTCATGATAGAATTTTTTGAAGCCATGCAGTTTTGGCACTGGATTATCTTAGCTATCGTGTTAATTGCTGGCGAAGCTTTAGGCGCTACTGGCTTCTTATTAGGCGCAGTAATGGCAGCCTTAGAAGTTGCCTTGATTACTTACATTTGGCCTGATTTATCATGGCAGAAACAGCTATCCATGTTTGCTGTGCTGGCCTTGTTATGTTCTGTGTGGTTTTGGTATCGCTTTAAGAGCTTTAACCAGGGAACAGACCAGCCTAAATTAAATGACCGTGCTGCTCAATTGATTGGTCGTGAATTTGCCTTAACTCAAGAGATGACAGGTGGCCAAGGCAAAATGCAGGTGGGAGACACCTTATGGCGCGTGGAGTCAGAAACTAATTTACCGGCTGGCACTCAAGTTAAGGTGATTGACAGCCGAGAAATGGTGTTGTTAATCGTTAAATCGGGTGTATAAAACGGTTAGTTTTTTTGCTAAAAAGCTGGTCGAAGGACCAGCGACCAGCGCCATAAATAACTACTATAAGAATCATTAAACCCCATAATTGGTGGTCGAAGAATCTCGTTTCCCATAAAGCTGGATATGAGATCACTGCAACTATATTGAAGCCAAATAAGGCTAATGCCATAGGTCTAGTTACCAGTCCAATAGCAACAAATACAGGCAATATAATTTCTGCTGTAGTCCCCACGTAAGCAGCAAGCTGCCAAGGGATTAAAGGCACTTGATACTCATATTCAAACAAGAATAGGGTAGAGTCCCAGTTGTTAAACTTCATTAAGCCGGCATTTATAAAAATCCAAGCGACCCATAGCCTTAAAGCCAATAAAAATAGATTTTGTAGGCTTTGAATATGGGTTTCTACGGTCTGTTGATACGTGTTGATCAGGCTTTTCATAAATGGTCCTATGGCTAAGTTAAGTTAAATAAAGCTAGGTTTAGTTAAGATTGCGTATATACTCTTAAGCTAAAGCCATCAATGCAACCTAGGGCAATCCAATCTGTAATTTGCGCCATTAAAGAGGCAATGTCTGTATTTTCAATGTCACACAGTTGAGCCAAGGTGAAACCATTTTTCAACCCAGTAAGCCATCTCCAGTGTTGGTGATTTACGGGCATTAAGGCTGATTCTCCCTGGTGGTTTTGTAATACTAAAATATAGCTTTGTTGTTGGTAACTTGCCTCTTGAATGCCAGGGTTGGATTTTTTAGGCTCAGACAAGTCTGTATGTAAGGCGATTAAATCCATGCTAGAGGTTTGTAAGTGGCAAGTGTCGGCCAATACAAAGTGTATGTTCAGGTATTTAGCTTCACCTATATTGGCAAGTCCTTCAAAGTCGAAATTTGGCTCGTGATACATATGACTTATACGGTCTAAGTGCCATTCTAGCTCTGCCATCTGAGCGACAAAAGGCATCTGTTCTAAGGCCTTTAATCCATCGAGAAAACTCACAAAGTTGCCACCATAATCGTTAAGGTGAGGTTCTTGAAGAGGGCAGTCGTTAATAAATTGCCTACTGGTTTGGGTGAAATATTCATTCCCCACTAATGCTTGAGTAACGGGGAAAAGTTGCTCTAGCAATTCTCTAAGACTAATTACAAAGTTGTTGCGGTAAATGTTGATGAGCTGTTCTGGCGAGAAATGTGATTTTACTAGCAGGCTAGGCAGTGCGTCCGATTCAGCTGCAGGCTCTTGTTCTGCGGTCTGGCTTTGGTTGGTGGTCTTCCCAAGGGTCAGATGCTTAGTAAAATGAGCTTGGAGTTGAGCTAGGCTATGTCTATTTATCTTAGGCACTGGTTAGGCCTAAATGTTGTTGGGCCTTTTTTGCCTCAGCTAACAACACATCAAGGCTGGGAATGTCGGCGTCCCATTCAATGAGGCAGGGGATATGTTGTAACTTGTCTCTGTAGGAATCAACCATATCCCATACTTCGTCACACACTGGGTTGTTATGGGTATCGATACGTATTTCTCCTTGGGGGAGTTGCTTAACCGTATGACCCGCTAAATGGATTTCTGCTACTTGGTGCCAGTTGATACTTGCCAAATAGTGATATGGATCTGTGTTCATATTGCTACAACTCACAAAAATGTTGTTTAGGTCTAGCAATAGCTTGCAGCCGCTACGTTGGCTCAGTTGATTGAGAAGTTCCGGTTCGCTCATGTCGGCATGTTTGAATGCTAAATAGGAGGAAGGGTTCTCAATAAGGATTTCGCGGTCTAATAATTCTTGGCTTTGATTCACCTGGCTTACCATGTGACGAAGGGCTTCATCAGTGTAGGGTAGGGGTAGTAAATCGTTATAAAAACGCCCGTCTAGAGAGCTCCAGCTTAAATGTTCGGAAATTAAGCTAGGTTGAATGTCATCAAACAATGATTTTAATGACTTAAGGTGATTTAGGTTTAGAGGGTCTGACGATCCTAATGATAAACCAATGCCATGGCAGCTAACGGTATAGTCATTACGAATATGGCGCAATTGATGACGCCTTTTACTATTTTCTTGTAGATAGTTTTCACTGTGGACTTCTAGCCAGCTTATGGGTGGAGTTCCACGCATAAAGTGTTCCACATGGGGCTGTCTTAAACCAATGCCTGTGCCGGCTATGAGATGTTGCTCGTACGTCATAGGTAATGCTCGTGTAGGCTGATCACTGAAGAAAGACAGTAATGAAAAAATAGACAAGGGGTTTCCACCTGAACCTGCGATTACAGGTGGAGTGAGTTGCTTAACTAGACGTTAATGAACCGCCAGCTAAGCGTTCACATAGGCCTCCAGGAACCACAGTAAAGGCGTCGGTTTGACCATCAACAGTCGATGTGCCAACACAAGATGAAGTGTTTGTTTTACAGTCGTTTTGTCCCGCTTTGGCAACACCATAACACTTCTCTTTTTCAGCTGCTGTTGCGGCAGTAGTGTTAAGAGTTAGGCCAAGGGCCAGTACGCTAGATAGGGCTGTTGCTGTGGCAATTCTTCGTGAAATTTTCATAAGTCTTCCTTTAGGTTGTGGTCGCTGAATTAATCCAACATTGAATGGGTTCACTCGGCATTTAAAGACACATTGAAGCTGTCTTAAAGGTACTTACGGTGTTATCGGTCTTATAGATTCAACAAATACCAAATATATCAAAATTTAATGGTTTGGATGCTTGGCTTTGCTACATTTGTAGGTGGTTTGTGGTTATATAGAGTCAATAGAAGGGTAAAAATTCGCTGCCACACAACGCAGTGTCGTATCAAACTAAGTGGACTAAGCCATAGTCGCTATGATGCACGATTGAAAATATTTTAGTTTGGCCATACTCAATTGGTCTCATAGATTTTAAGTTTTAGAAGTTATATGTCCCCTTGCAATAGGGAATTCATTTTTTGGGAGTTAAGTAATGTTTAATAAGTCCGATCGTATCAGCGACTTTGACCCGGAACTTTGGGCCGGTATTCAAGAAGAAGAGCAGCGCCAAGAAGATCACGTAGAATTGATCGCTTCAGAAAACTACACCAGTACTCGAGTAATGCAAGCTCAAGGTTCTGGCTTAACCAACAAGTACGCTGAGGGTTATCCTCACAAGCGTTATTATGGTGGTTGTGAGTACGTCGATAAGGTTGAAGTATTAGCCATGGAACGTGCCATGGAGTTGTTTGGCGCTGACTACGTTAACGTACAGCCTCACTCTGGTTCGCAAGCTAACGCTGCGGTTTACCAGGCTTTGGTTTCTCCAGGCGATACCATTTTGGGCATGAGCTTGGCTCACGGTGGCCACTTAACTCACGGTTCCCATGTAAACTTTTCTGGCAAAAACTACAATGCCATTCAATATGGCTTGAACGAAGCGGGTACGTTGGACTATGAAGAAATTCAGCGTTTAGCTACTGAGCACCAGCCTAAGATGATTATAGCGGGTTTCTCTGCTTACTCTCAGGTTATGGATTGGAGCAGGTTCCGTGACATCGCAGATAGTGTTGGCGCATACCTATTTGTAGATATGGCTCACGTTGCTGGTTTGGTTGCTACGGGTCATTACCCTAACCCAATGCAATATGCAGACGTTGTTACTACAACGACTCACAAGACTCTACGGGGCCCACGTGGCGGTTTGATTCTTGCCAAGGCTAATGAAGCTATTGAGAAGAAGTTGAACTCAGCAGTATTCCCAGGCCAGCAGGGTGGTCCTTTGATGCACGTTATCGCTGCTAAAGCGGTAGCCTTTAAGGAAGCGCTAGAGCCTGAGTTCGCTGTATACCAAGGCCAAGTTTGTGCTAACGCTAAGGTAATGGCTGAAGTGTTTCAGTCTCGAGGTTATAAGATCGTTTCTGGCGGTACTGAGAACCACTTGATGTTGGTTGATCTAATCGCCAAAGGTATTACTGGTAAGGCAGCTGACGCTGCTTTAGGTAAGGCTTTCATCACGGTAAACAAGAACTCTGTTCCTAACGACCCACAGTCTCCATTTGTAACTTCTGGTATTCGAGTAGGTACGCCTGCAATCACTACCCGTGGTTTTGGTGCTGACGAAGTACGTGACCTTACAGGTTGGATGTGTGACGTGATGGATAACATTGAAGACGAAGCGATTAACACTGAAGTGCGCGGCAAAGTTTCTGCCCTTTGTGCACGTTTTCCTGTTTACAAGTAAGCTATTGTAAACAAGTAAAAAGGCCTCTTTTGAGGCCTTTTTTGTGCCTAGTATTTACTAGAGGCGCAGTAATCTATTGCTCACTTGGTTATAGTGTTCTATACGAATCTAATTAAAAGGGGATTTATGGCAAATTTTAAGCCTATTCTTGAACGTGCTCTGCAGCGTAAAGACGGCGAGCAAGGCCTAGAATTATGGGTTTCAGAACCTTTGCCTTTGGCAGATTTTTTAGCTCAGGCCGATCATCGTTTTTTGTCCATGATGACCAAAATAGTGTTTCAAGCCGGATTTGTATGGCGGGTCATAAATAATAAGTGGCCAGAATTTGAAACTGTGTTTTTCGGTTTTGACCCACAGAAAATGGTGTTGCTGAGCCCGGAGCAGTTAGAGGGTTTTGGTAAGGACGCGCGGATTGTACGTAATATGCAAAAAATTATTAGCGTGCCGCAAAACGCCAACTATATAAACGATAAGAGCCTTGAGTTTGGTAGTTACGCCGCTTTTTTACAGCAGTGGCCAGAAGATGATCTCGTGGGATTGTATCGTCATTTAAAACAGTCTGCTTGTCGTCTGGGAGGTATGAGCGGGCCTCGTATGTTGCGCCAAATGGGTTTAGATACCTTTATGCTTAGTGCCGATGTAGTCACGTGCTTACAGGGCGCAGGGCTTGAAATTGCCAATCAACCCACAAATAAAAGCGACTTAACTAAAGTTCAGGATTGTTTTAATGATTGGCGTGAGAAAACCGGTTATTCATTTACTCGTTTGAGCCGTATTTGTGCTAGTTCTGTAGGCCAGAATTACAACGCTGATTCGCGTCCCTCATAAGTAAAAAGCAATAAAAAAGGCCTCAATAGAGGCCTTTTTTTGTTGGGTTACTTCGTCGCTACGCTTCTCGCAAAGACGCAATCTGCAGCTTACTTAGCTGCTGGCAACTCAACGTTGTTATGACGGCAAGTGGCCACCATTGTGTTGTACAACAAACAGGCAATAGTCATTGGACCAACACCGCCTGGTACAGGGGTGATCGCACCAGCTACCTTTTCGGCGCTTTCGAAGTGAACATCACCAACTAATTTGGTTTTGCCTTCTGGTGTTTCGATGCGGTTAATGCCTACGTCAATGACAGTTGCGCCTGGTTTGATCCAAGAACCTTTTACAAGCTCAGGAACACCAACAGCAGCTACCACAATGTCTGCCTCACGAACCACAGCTTCAATGTTCTTGGTGCGAGAGTGGGCCATTGTTACGGTGCAGCTTTGCTGAAGCAAAAGGTTAAACATTGGCTTACCAACGATGTTAGAACGGCCTACAACAACAGCGGTCATTCCCGTAAGGTCGCCATGATAATCTTGTAGCATCATTAGGCTGCCAAGAGGCGTGCAAGGGATCATGCCTTCGCCACCAGTAGATAGCATACCCACGTTAATTGGGTGGAAACCATCGACGTCTTTAGCAGGGTCAATAGCTTGAAGAATTTTAGCAGAGTCAATGTGCTTAGGTAGTGGTAGTTGGACCAAGATGCCATTGATGGCAGGGTCCTTGTTCATGTCATTAATGAGATTGAGCAAAAACTCTTCTGAAGTTGTATCTTCTAATTTGTGTTCAATAGATGTGATGCCACATTCTTTGGCCTGTTTGCCTTTACTACGCACGTAAACTTGGCTGGCAGGATCTTCACCGACTAGCACAACGGCTAGGCCTGGAACGATGTTATGGTCTGCTTTAATAGAAGCGATTTGACCGGTCATTTTTTCACGTAGTTTAGCAGCGAACTGCTTGCCGTCGATAAGGTGTGCCATGATTGGATAGCTCATGTTGATGATAAAAAAAGCCCAATTGAGGATTGCTCAATAATAGACTTACAAATTAGAGATGTATTTTATCTTAATTTCGATCTGCATGTTAGGTCATCTTGCCATTAGTGCACAGTTATGACGTGAATGTATCTATGGTATGACTTGAATATGATTCAGGGTGCATGGGTAATACTCAAGTAAGGCAAGGGTTTGCTAGTGGTATAATAGATGCTTGTTGCCTAGCCATAGGTGCCCCAATGGGTCGCGTTTCGATAATGCTTTGTCGTAGGCAAGTTAGCTCAAAATCCTCATCCTAGATAATCTAGCGCCCATATAATGCCATTCGTTGAAACCTCAATGAAATGCCGTTTTTCCTGCAGGAGTAGAATGTATGTCTGATGACCAGTATGAAGAAGATCTTGATCTCAGTAGTCTTAGTGATGAAGAGCTTACAGAGCAAATGCATGACGACCTCTATGACGGTATGGAAGACGAAATTGCAGAAGGTACAAACATTTTACTGGCCCGAGGTTGGATGCCTGATAGAGTGCTAAACGAAGCCCTTGTTGGCGGCATGAACATCGTAGGTATTGACTTCCGTGATGGTATTTTGTTTGTGCCAGAAGTGCTAATGGCTGCCAATGCTATGAAAGCCGGCATGAAGATACTACGTCCTTTACTTGCTGAAACAGGTGCACTACCTGTAGGTAAAGCTGTTATCGGAACAGTTAAAGGCGATATCCACGACATCGGTAAGAACCTTGTAGCCATGATGTGGGAAGGTGCAGGTTTTGAAGTGATCGATCTTGGCATTAACTGCCCAGTAGACAAGTACCTAGCAGCTTTAGAAGAGCATAAGCCTGATATCTTAGGTATGTCTGCGCTTCTCACCACAACAATGCCTTACATGAAAGTTGTTATCGACACCATGAAAGAGCAGGGTATTCGCGATGACTTCATCGTTCTAGTTGGTGGTGCGCCACTTAACGAAGAATTTGGCGATGCTGTTGGCGCAGATGCTTATTGCCGTGATGCTGCCGTGGCTGTAGAAACAGCTAAGAAATTCATCGCTGCAAAGCGTGCGGCTTAGTACTGATAAGTTAAGGCTAGTTAAGGTTTAGGGGCAACTCATGGAACCTTCTAGCCTGCTGGTGATTACCTGTGGCGCCATTGCTCGTGAAGTAATGGCAGTTGCTAAGAGTAGTGGCTGGAAAAACTTGAAAGTAACGCAAATACCGGCTGAATTACATAATCGGCCAGATAAAATCCCTGCAGCCGTTGAAGAACGGTTGGCTGCCTACGCAGCGGATTATGATCACGTGTTTGCCGCTTTTGGTGATTGTGGCACTGGAGGCCTGTTAGATAAGGTGTTGGATAAATATAATATTCAACGTTTATCAGGTTCCCACTGTTATGAGTTTTATAGTGGTAGTGAAAATTTTGCTGCCATGGCAGAGCAAGAGTTAGGTACATTTTACCTAACTGACTACCTCGCCAAAAATTTTGAACAGCTCATCATGGAAGGCATGGGCATCAATAAACATCCTAAACTTATTGAGTTGATGTTTGCTCACTATACAAAATTGGTTTACCTAGTTCAGGAACCGAATCGGCAGCTTGATCATTTTGCCGAAGCGGCTGCAGAAAAACTGGGTTTAAAATACGAGCGAGTGGAAACAGGATACGGCCAAATGGCTGAAGAACTGAGCACTCATTACAGTAACTACATAGCAACTACACGAACAGGTAATTAAATGGCCAAGCTAACCATCGTTATGTGGCGCGACATTCCCGCCCAAGTCATTGTTAAACAAGGTCGTACAAGTGCCAAGCGTCCATTAGAAGAACGTTTTGAAAAGGCTGTAGATAAAGCCGCAATGCGTTCGGGACTTTATGGAAGTGACGGCTACTTGCAAGAGTGGCGTCGTGATACCACGCCTTGCGGCGACGATTTGGAAGCTGTGTTAGAAGCCACTGTTGCCAAAATCCAATCTGAATACACAGATGAGCGTTTAGCAGTATTAGTTGCCGCTGGCGGTATTGCAGAGTAACTGGTTGTCAAACTAGCCTTATATTTTTTTTGGAGAAGTATCCATGGCGCTAAATGCCGTTGCAGAAAAACAAGCCATTATTGACTTGATGCAAAAAACTACCGTAGAAGTTACCCCGGGCGGTGCTGCTAAAGTGGCTGACTTTAAGGAACTGTTGCGTCCAGGTTGTACCGTATACGTTACTTTTTTGCCAGGTTCAGATTTTGCAGACACCGTGTCTACTGTTCGTCGCCTTAAAGACGAAGGCTTTAACCCGGTACCACATTTTGCTGCTCGTTCTATCCCTTCTGCGAAATTCTTGGAAGAAAATCTTGCTTCACTACAAGGTGAAACAGGTGTCACGGAAGGGTTGTTGATTGGTGGAGGGGTAGATACTCCTGTAGGCGATTTTGCTTCTTCAATAGAAGTGCTACAAACAGGTCTGTTTGAAAAATACGGCATTTTGAAAATGGGCCTAGCCGGTCACCCAGAAGGTAGCCCCGACATCAGCCCAGCTGATTGTGCGCTAGCGATTAAAGAAAAGAATGACTTTGCTAAACAAACAGACATGAGTTTGTATTTAGCCACACAGTTTGTGTTTGAAGCGGAACCTATCTTTGCTTGGGAACGTGACATTCGTGCTGCAGGCAACGAATTACCTATACACATTGGTGTGCCAGGTCTTGCAACTATCAAGACGCTTATGCGTCATGCAGCCCATTGTGGTGTGGGCGCATCTGTACGTGTGTTAACCCGTAACCCTATGAATATGGTGAAGTTAGCCCTTAAAGATTCATTCATGGGTAAGTACGTTAATGCCCCGTCATCAGAACCAAGTGAGCTGATGCGCGATATAGTTACAGGTATGCATAACGATCCAAATTCTATGATTGCTCAATGTCACTTGTATCCATTAGGCGGCTTAAAGAAATCTGCCGCATGGATGTACCAAGTGCAAGATGGCCATTTTGAACTGAATGGTAAAAGCTTTACAGTTAACTCTTAAATTATTTTTTTGGGCCAGGTGACTGGCTTTTATTAGACCCTAAAGCAGGAATTTTACATGACTGATACTATCATCAGCTCCGCTACCAAAGAAGTTGTGATTGGTTTTGATCGTCCTTTCGCTGTCATTGGCGAACGCATTAACCCTACTGGCCGTAAGCTGTTGGCTGAAGAGATGAAAAATGGTGACTTTAGCCGTGTAGTAGCCGATGCTTTAGCTCAGGTTGCTGCTGGCGCTACTATTTTGGATATCAACGCGGGTATCCCATTAGCAGACGAACCTGCTATTTTGGCGAAAACCATCCAATTGGTTCAGAATTTGGTCGACGTGCCATTATGTATCGATTCATCCATCATTGAGGCTCTAGAAGCCGGTCTTGCAGTTTACAAAGGCAAAGCCTTGTTGAATTCAGTAACGGGTGAAGATGAGTCTTTGGACCGTGTACTACCTTTGGTAAAGAAATACGGTGCAGCGGTGGTTGCTATCTCAAATGATGAGACTGGTATTTCCCAAGACATTAATGTGCGCTTTGAAGTGGCTAAGAAGATTGTTAACCGGGCTGCCGATTACGGAATTCCAGCGTGCGACGTTGTAGTAGATCCATTGGTTATGCCAGTTGGAGCAATTAATACTTCTGGCCGTCAGGTGATGGAGCTTGTGCATAGACTGCGTACTGAGCTTAAAGTGAATACAACATGTGGTGCGTCTAACTTTAGCTTTGGTTTACCTAACCGTAATGGCGTTAACTGTGCGTTTATAGCGTGTGCTGTAGCCTCGGGCATGACTTCTGCAATCATCAACCCTATGCACCCAGAAGTGATGCTAGGTGTACGTGGTGGTAACCTAATGATGGGCCACGATCCAGAATGTAAAGATTGGATTAAAGCTTACCGCGATCCAGATGCCGTAGGCGTTGGTTCTCGTGGTGGCCGTACTGGCGGCCGTCGTCGCAGTGTATAGGTTAGCATTGGTGCACGATAGATAGTTAAAGGGGCCTTATGGGCCCTTTTTTGTGCAAATTTATAAAACATTAATTATGTGGGGTTAATTTAACCTAACCCCTTTATAAAATATTGAGATGGCCTTATGAGTGAAACTAATACCGATGATGCTTTAGTAGTATTTACTCCTTCCGGTAAGCGCGGACGGTTTCCCGTGGGTACGCCTTTGTTACAAGCGGCTCGTTATCTTAATGTTGATATAGATTCTGTATGTGGTGGTAGAGGCATTTGTGGCCGCTGTCAAATTTTTGTGAGTGAAGGTGAGTTTGCCAAATTTGGTATTACGTCTGGCGCAGATAGCTTAGAACCTATTACAGCGCCAGAACTTAAATACGCCGAACGCCGCGAGCTGAAGCCTGGTCGTCGCTTAAGTTGCCACACCAAGGTGCTTAATGACATCGTAGTGGATGTGCCAGCAGAGAGCCAAGTGCATCACCAAATGGTGCGTAAGGACGCAGAGCATCACGACATTGACATCAATCCGTTAGTGCGCCTGTACTACGTAGAAGTGCAAGAGCCAGACATGCACGATCCGTCGGGTGATTTAAGACGTCTACTTAACGCTCTAGAAGCCGATTGGCAACTATTGAGCCTTTCCTGTGATATAGCATTGTTGGCCACTATCCAACCCATCTTGCGCAAAGGCAATTGGGGCGTAACCGTTGCAGTGCGTCAAGGCGAACAAATTGTTGCGCTTTGGCCGGGTCTTAAAGAAAATATCTACGGTGTTGCCGTAGACGTAGGCTCTACCACCGTTGCGGCACACTTGTGTAACTTATCTAGTGGTGAAGTAGTGGCCACCTCAGGTGTAATGAACCCACAAATTCGATTTGGTGAAGACCTGATGAGTCGTGTGTCGTATGTGATGATGAATCCGGGCGGCGAAGTAGATATGACTAATGCCGTGCGCGAAGCGATTAATGGCTTAGTGACAGACTTAGTTAAACAAGCTGAATGCGAAACTACAGATTTATTAGAAATCACTTTTGTTGCTAACCCTATCATGCATCATTTGTTATTGGGTATTAACCCGATAGAGCTTGGCGGCGCACCGTTTGCTTTAGCCACAGACATGGCTGTAAATACGTTGGCTCGTGATATGGAAGTGCACCTTAACCCACAGGCCCGTGCATACTTGTTACCTTGTATAGCAGGACATGTAGGTGCAGATACCGCGGGTATGGTATTAGCAGAGCAGCCTTACAATCATGATGAAATGACGTTGTTGGTCGATGTAGGCACCAACGCAGAGATCGTACTAGGCAACCGACATCGTTTAGTGGCTTGTTCTAGCCCAACTGGCCCCGCGTTTGAGGGTGCTCAAATTAGTTGTGGCCAGCGTGCTGCAGCAGGTGCCATTGAACGTATTCGTATTAGTGCGGTTACCTTGGAGCCGCGCTACCAAGTGATTGGTTGTGAATTATGGTCAGACGAGCCAGGCTTTGATGAAGCCACTGCAAAAACAGGCATTACCGGTATTTGTGGTTCTGGCATTATTGAAGTTGTGGCAGAAATGTACTTATCTGGTGTTATCAACCAAGACGGTGTTGTAGATGGCAGTTTAGCAGCCATTAACCCACGTGTT